>TARA_R100001591_G_scaffold14368_2_pt1 | contig 11215 bp, 19 predicted proteins | sample TARA_R100001591 | Tara Oceans TARA_R100001591 (sample SAMEA2622725) | marine metagenome | biome: marine biome (ENVO:00000447); feature: surface water layer (ENVO:00002042); material: "saline water (ENVO:00002010), including plankton (ENVO:xxxxxxxx)" | depth 5 m
TTTATCTGAATAAATTTTTCCATTTAATTCAGTAATATTCTTATATCCGCCAAATTTTGTATAATAAAGCGTTAATTCTGCCACTATCATTTTTTCTTCTTTTTTCATCAAATCTATAGCTGTATCATTATCAACAAATTCTAATCCTAGTTCTTCTTCCTTATGTGAAAGTACATTTGGATCAAAATTAAGAGAATAAATATCGGTCATTGTTTTTTTTAATCCTTATTTTTTCTTCTAAAATATTTTGTAGATCTTCAATTTTAATTATCCTGGAATGTGCTTGATTATGACAATCCCTGCATAATGGAAAAAGATTATCAATTCTATTGAGTCTGTTATTTTTTACTCCACCCATTTTTTTAGCGATAATATGATGTATGTCTACGGCTTGTTGTTTATCACAGTGCCAACAAATAGGGGTATCCGTTTCTGAATACCCCCAAAAGTCCCTAAAAAGCTTTTTATAATCCTTTAAGGTTTTCATTAAAAGCTTTTACTGCATTTTTTGTAAGTTCATTGATATTATCTACGGAAAAATGTCCACTTCCCATAGAACGACCAACGACACCTGTAACAAACATATCTAATCGTTGAGTATCGCTTTTATTGAACCCATTCGATTTGATTGGTGCAGATTGATTAAATCCATCGTCTTGATTTGTATGATTATCAGCTACTTGTATATCCTTAACATTTGTATACTGATTCCCATTTGATGATGTTTTTGTATTAATTATTGTAAAATTAATAGCATCACCGGGTTTAGGCATTGGATTTAAAACTGTGCCACGAGTATATAAACGAGTTCCGTCTATAAGATCTATAGCATAGTTTGGTTTACCATCTTCGCTATTATCGAAGATTTTATCTATAACATTTGTCATAGTTCCTCCTTTATTATTATTATTTGTTAAGTACATTATAACCTCTACCTTCAAGACAATTATTAATTAAATCTTGTCTAGTTGTTAGTTTAGGTGAAAGCCACAATACACGCCAACGAAGGCCATTATATATTGTTTTTCCTGTATCCATAACTTTATTAGTGTTATCTTTTACAATAGATTCACAAGTATAATAATCATCGTGGTATCTGTTCATATCACCATTGATATTTGCAGATGATTTGCCCCTGCTATCTACGATTGGTTTGCTGCTACAACCAAATACTAACATCGCAATACATAGTAAAAGCAAAATTATTGAAACCTTACAACACATTTTGTAGTAAGTTTTTCTTTTTGGTAATGTATGAGTAAATTCAAATATTGGCTTTTTTGTTCTAGGACAATAACCTTTTATTTGTTGACTCATATATCCATAAGGAAAGTATTTATGTTTTTTCATTTTTTTTATTGTTAATTATTTTACTACTCATAACTTGATTAAAATTATTATCAAAGACGGCACTACTTCCGTCACGAAATACTATTTTAAAATAATGAGTGACCTTACCATTTTCGATAAGGTCAACTCTTTTAGTAGATTTAAAAAGTTTGGGAATCATTATAGACACTCCCAATAAGTTTTTTGATAAGTTACTAAAAATGTAGATTTCATTCTAGAAAGTAATTCAGTTCTTCTTTTAGCATTTTCATGAGATAAAGAACCTTGAGTCAAATGATCAGCAAGAACTATTTTTGCTTCATCAATAAATTTTTTATTACCACTTCTAAATGCTAAATATAAAACATTTTCAGTATGATAATTTGTATCAGTGTTTTCTTTTAGTAAGTCTTGGAAATCTTTAGCAGTCATTGAAAAGATTTCTTTATAAGTTTTTAGTCTATTATTATTATTAGTCATTTTGACCTCCATATTATTAATTTAAAAATATCCTATCAGTTTGTCTAGGTTATGCGAAGCATTATTTTCATAAAAATATCCTTGTTTTACAAGGTTTTTTTGATAAAGTTTAATTATTATTTTTTTCATATAAGATAATAATTGTAGTATGACCTCCAAAATTATACTACACATAGGGGGTGGATTAGTAGTTTGCCCCCTATGACCAAAGAAATATCAATTCAAATAGCTTGTAATTTACTATTAGAGGAACTTTCAGATATTTATATTTTTAGACATTATCATGTAGCTAATGAGGGTAAAAGATCAGTACAATATCAAATGAAATTAAAAAAAATGGGTTTTAAAGCAGGAGTTCCAGATTTTGTTATAGAATATCCTCCTGGAAAACTACTCTATGTGGAATTGAAAAACGAAAAGGGCCAATTATCCAATTCTCAAAAATTATGGAAAATTCAATCTGTTGCTTTAAATACGCCATTTTTTGTAGTAAAAGGGAATATAGAACGATGTTTAATAGATTTGACAGAGATCATAGATAAAAATGTCCCGCGTCGTCCAAATAAGAAATACTAAAATTTTATTACCGGAAGATGAAAAAAACCAAGACATATTTATAGGTTTATGGTTGAAAGCACAGAGCAAAGCTATTACAAAAGTCAAAGACGAATTTATTTTTGAAGATTATTCTACGGACGAGATAGATGATAAAATAGATGAGTATACTTTAAAATTTTATAGACAATTAAAATATGGAGGTCACAATGTTTATAGACGAGAACTCGAAACCTAAAGAAAAATTAAAAGCTTGGTATTTATTTACCGAAGATTTTATCGCAGGAACTCAACATTTAACAAATCAAGAAATAGGAATTTATATTCGTTTGCTTTGTTGGAATTGGAATAAAAGATGTCCTGGACTTCCCAAAGATATGAATACTATATTACGAATTGCTAATTGTATTACTGATTCAGAAAAGTTTTCATGTGAAAAAATAGTAAATGAGTTTTTCGTGTTGATAAATGATCATTATCAAAATGAAAGACAACTACAAGAATTTTTATATATTACAAAAAGAATTGAAGCTTCTAAAGAAAATGGAAAATTAGGTGGTCGTCCAAAAAAACCTAGCACAAACCCCCCTACCTCTACCACTACCCCTACCAATAAAACCACTAGTAAATATAATCCTTTGTTCAATTTATTTTGGGATAAAATTAATAATAAAGTTTCTAAAGGAACAGCAGAAAAAAATTTTTTACGAATAGAACTAGAATGGCAAGATAAAGCTGAAGATCTAGCAAAATTATATAATTCTTATTATGATTCAGTAAAAGATAAAGAATATGCAAAACAACCGGCTTTTTGGCTATCGGCTAAAAAATATTTAGATAAACTTCCAGAAAAAAATTATAATTTTGGAGTAGTTAATAGAGATGAAGAACGATTAAAAATGTTTGTAGAAGCAATAAAAAATAATAAAGTTACTCAGTTTATTAAGGATTATGCCTTACGAAACAAAGATATTATTGATATGGGAATAAAAAAAGGATTAATCACAAAAGATCAAGCAATTAATGATTTAGAAATGAGGAATGAATATTTATGAAATTAAGAATTTTATCATTAGGAGCAGGAGTTCAATCAACTACTTTAGCTTTGATGATTGAAAAAGGCGAAATTCCTATGGTTGATTGTGCAATTTTTTCAGATGTAGGAGCAGAACCTAAATTAGTTTATAAACATTTAGAATGGCTTGAAAAACAATTATCTTATCCTCTTTATAAAGTTCAATGGCGTAATTTAAAAGAAGATATTATTTCAGCAGCTAAAGGGGAATATAAAGCTTTTACAGCCCCTTTTTTTAGTAAAAATATTGATAGCGGTAAAAAAAGTATGCTACGCAGACAATGCACTGGGGACTATAAATTGAAACCTATACATCAAAAAGTAAGAGAATTATTAGGTTATAAAAAAGGGCAAAGATATAATAAAGAAGATAAAGTAACAATGATTATGGGAATTTCATATGATGAAATGTTTAGAATGAAAATAAATATGCACAAATATATTACTAATAATTATCCATTAGTAGATAAACAATTAAGACGACATGATTGTTTTAATTGGTTAGAAAAAAACAATTATCCAAAACCTCCTAGATCAGCATGTACTTTTTGCCCATATCATAGCAATGCAGAATGGCGAGAAATTAAGAAAAATAAAGAAGAATGGAAAGAAGTCCTGGAGCTTGATAAAATGATTAGAGATCAAGAAAAATTTAAAAATTCTCAATCTGGTTCTGTTGTAGATAAATTATTTCTTCATAGAGATTGTAAACCAATAGATGAAGTGGATATGAGAACTGATGAGGAAAAGGGACAAATGAGTTTTCTTGATGAATGTGATGGAATCTGTGGAGTTTAAAATGAATATACAAGAAATAGAAATAGAAAAATTGATCCCATATCATAACAATCCAAGAAAAGATCAAGCAATAGATAAAGTTGCAAGTTCTATAAATGAATATGGATTTCAGCAACCAATAGTCGTTGATAAAAAAATGATTGTAATTGTGGGACATACTCGATTGTTAGCTTCTAAAAAACTTGGATTAAAAAAAGTTCCTGTGTTCATAGCAGATTTATCAGAAACAAAAGCAAAAGCTTATAGAATTGCTGATAATAGATTGAATGAAGATAGCGACTGGGATTTAAATTTATTGAATCTAGAGATATCAGATCTACTAGATGATAATTATGATCTTAATTTATTAGGATTTGATCCAAAAGAATTAGATAAAATAATTGTTGATGATAAAGAATATTTTAGCGATGAAGATGAAATCCCAGAAAATGTATCAGATAGAGGAATAAAGCAAGGCGATATATATGAATTAGGCCGTCATAGGTTGATGTGTGGGGATTGTACTGACGAAGAAAGTGTAAAAAAACTTTTAAATAATGAAGAAATAGAAATGTCTTTTATTGATCCTCCATATGGCCTAGATTATGAATATAATTCTTATAAAGATATAGAGGGAGCTGAATATCTTGCTTTTTGTGATAAATGGTTTCAATTATTAGAGAAATATTCAAAGTTTAATTTTATCACAGCTGGTTGGAAATATAACGAATATTGGATAAAAAAGGGGCCTAAAGATATATTTTATTGGCTATCTAGAAATAAACAAACAGGCGGAAAATTATCTCATTTTAGGAAGATTGAACCTATATTTTTATTTGGAAGTTTACCAAAAAAAGTAAGATATGATCTAGATTATTTTGATTTTAATAGTGATAGATTAGACGGATTGAGAGATTTACATACATGTCCAAAACCAGTAAAATTTGTTGAATCAGCTATCAATGTTATTACAAAAAAGAATGTTTTAGATTTATTTTTAGGTTCTGGAACTTCTTTGATTGCATGTGAAAATCTAAATAAAAATTGTTTTGGAATGGAACTTGATCCTAAATATATTGATGTAATTATTCAACGATTTGAAAATTATACAAAAATAAAAGCAAAAAAAATTAATTAGATTTATTATAAAAAGTCTGCTAAAAAAAAAATTACCTATACTCAAGGGGAAAGAGGATTGAATGGCAAGACCTAAAAAATATAAAATAGATACTGATCAAGTAATCAAATTAGCTCAATTCGGTTGTACAAATAAGGAAATAGGCGAGTTTTTTGGATGTAGTCCAGATCTTATAGAAAAGAGTTATTCGGAATTTCTTATAAAAGGAAGAGTAAATGGAAAAATAAGATTGAGACAATTACAATGGAAAGCAGCAGATAAAGGAAATGTAGCGATGCTTATATTCCTAGGTAAAAATATTTTAGGACAACAGGACACAATAGAATCAAGTCAAACGGAAGAACCTTTACAATGGTCATATGACTAAATTAAAAGTTTTAGTTGCTTGTGAATATTCAGGAATAGTTAGAGATGCATTTACTAAAAAAGGGCATGATGCTTATTCATGTGATATATTAGATACTGAAAGTCCTGGAAATCACATAAAAGATGATGTTCTTAATCATCTAAATAAAGATTGGGATTTAATGATTGCTCACCCACCTTGCACTCATTTAGCAGTAAGTGGGGCTAGATGGTTTAAAAATAAAAAAAAAGAACAATTAGAAGCAATTAATTTCGTTAAAGCTCTTTTAAATGCCAATATAAATAAGATTGCATTAGAAAATCCTATATCAATTATATCTACTAAAATAAGAAAACCAGATCAAATTATACAACCTTGGCAGTTTGGACATGGTGAAAGTAAAAAAACTTGTTTTTGGCTAAAAAATTTACCTAAATTAAAAACAACTAAAATTGTAGAGGGTAGAGAACAAAGAATATGGAAATTACCACCATCAAAAAATAGATGGAAAATTAGGTCAAAAACTTATCAAGGGATTGCTGATGCTATGGCTAATCAATGGGGATAGATGCCTTTATCGAAACCTCAAAAAGAAGTCATAACTAATACATCAAGATTTCGTGTTTTAATTACTGGGCGCAGATTTGGAAAAACTTATTTAGCGATAAATGAATTAGCTAAATTTGCTAGATATAGTAATAAAAAAGTCTGGTATGTAGCCCCTAGTTATAGACAAGCAAAATCAATTTGTTGGAATGAATTAAAAGATAAGTTGATTAAGCATAAATGGGTAAAATCTATAAATAATAGTGATCTAACAATTGTATTGAGAAATAATTCTAGAATATCATTACGAGGAGCAGATAACGAAAATAGTTTGCGTGGAATAGGCCTAGATTTCTTAGTTATGGACGAATTCGCAGATATTCATAAGCAAGCATGGTATGAAGTTTTAAGACCGACATTATCTGATACACAAGGACATGCACTATTTTGTGGCAGTCCTAGAGGTTTTGGAAATTGGTCATATGAATTATATAAATTAGGCGAAACTAATAAAGATTGGCAATCATTCAAATATACAACTCTAGAGGGCGAGCAAGTATCAAAAGAAGAAATAGAACAAGCAAAAGATGATTTAGATTTAAGAACTTTTCAACAAGAATATGAAGCAACTTTTGTTAATTATTCTGGAATGATTTATTATAATTTTAATAGAGAAAAGAATATTATTGAAACATTTCGTAATAATCATTTAACTTATCATATTGGTTTAGATTTTAATGTGGAACCCATGTGTGCTGTTGTTTCTGTAATAGAAAATGATATTATTATTGTTATAGATGAAATACAAATCTATAGTAGCAATACAAATGAAATGGTTGATGAAATAAAAACACGATATAATAAAAAAATTATTATTTATCCCGATCCGAGCGCTAGACAACGCAAAACTTCTGCTGGTGGAATGACTGATTTAGCAATATTAAAAAATGCAGGTTTCGAAGTTAGATGTAGAAATAAAGCTCCATTAGTAAGAGATAGAATAAACGCAGTAAATTCAAAATTAAAAAATGTAAAAGGACAAAATAGTTTGTTCATTCTAAATTCTTGCAAAAATGTAATAAAAAGCATAGAAAGACAAATATACAAAGAGGGAACACATATACCAGATAAAGATAGTGGCTATGATCATATGAACGACGCATTAGGATATTTAGTAGAATATAATTATCCATTAAGGAGGGATTTTAATCCTAGTCCACCACAAAGGTTTAGTTAATGGATAGAAAAATTTTAACTCAAAAACATAGATTATGGAACGCAAATATTGCTAATTGGGAGTTTTATATAAGAAGTTATCTTGGAGGAAACGATTATAAAAATGGATATTATTTACATAGATATATCCTGGAAACACCGGAAGAATTTGATCAAAGGGTAAGACATGCTCCATTAGATAATCATTGTAAAAATGTAGTTCAGATCTACACAAGTTTTTTATTTAGAGTTCCTCCGACAAGAGATTATGGAAGTTTAGACGGTGATCCACAGTTAGAATCATTTATAGCAGACGCAGATTTAGACGGAAGAAATTTTGATACAGTAATGCGTGAAGTTCAAATGAACGCAAGTATCTATGGAAATTGTTGGGTTATAGTAGATAAACCCCAAACAAATTTTAAGACTAGAGCAGAAGAATTACAACAAGATATTAGACCGTATATTTCAATATATACTCCAGAAAATGTTGTAAATTGGAATTATAGAAGAGCTGCAAGCGGAAGATTTTATCTAGATTATTTAGTTTTAATTGAAGATATAAATGAAGATAGAGCAATATTAAAAGTATTTACTGAAGAAACTATTTCAACTTTCGAAGTAGAAGAATACGAAAAAGAATATGCAGAAGGTGAAGCAAAACTAGTAGAAGAAATTCCAAATCCAATAGGAAAAATTCCAGCAGTAAATGTTTATAATTTAAGAGGAGCAAAAAGACCAATAGGAATCAGCGATCTTGCAGATGTTGCATATTTACAACAGTCAATCTACAACGATTATTCTGAAAAAGAACAGCTAATTAGATTAGCAAATCACCCCTCATTAGTAAAAACTCCAAATGTCGAAGCTAGTGCAGGAGCTGGATCAATTATTGAAATACCGGAAGATATGCAAGCAGATTTGAAACCGTATATTATTCAACCTAGTGGACAAAATCTTGACGGAATAATGAAATGTATTCAAATGAAAGTAGACGCAATTGATAGAATAACTCATATGGGATCAGTAAGAGCAACAGGGCAACAGATTGCTAGCGGTATTGCATTACAAACAGAATTCCAATTATTGAACGCAAGATTATCAGAAAAAGCAGATTATCTAGAAAATGCAGAGGAGCATATTTGGGGTTTATTTGCAAAATGGCAGGATAGAGATTGGGACGGATCAGTAGATTATCCAGATACTTTTGATATTAGAGATTGGGCAAATGATTTACAATATCTACAAATGGCTAAATCTAGTGGAATCAAATCAGAAACATTCAATAAAGAATTAGATAAACAAATAGCAGAAGCAGTCATTGATGATAATGAAATGATTAAAAGAATTAATGATGAAATAGATTTGACTAGAACTGTTAGAGGGCAATTTCAAACAACTGAAGTAGAGGGACAAACAGTAAATGGCGAAGAAGAAGAAGAAACGAGTTAGAAAAGTTCCTAGAGATAAAGATACAGATGTTCCAAAAAAATATCTATCTGGATTAAAAGGATCAAGAAAAACTAGAAGAGCTAATCTTATCAAAAGAGTTTCATCTATCTATAAATCCGGTGGATTTATTCCTAGAGGATTATTAAGGAGTAGAACAAAAGCATAATGGCTAGAAAATTTAGAAAACCTTTATCAGCTTCAACTTTAAGAACATTAAAAGCAAAAGCAAAAAAATCAAAATTATTTAATCTTGCAGATCTGAAAGCTTCATATCGTAGAGGACAAGGAGCATTTTTATCAGGTGGAAGTAGACGAGTTCCTATGGCTGCATGGGCTATGGCTAGAGTAAACAAATTAATTAGTCGTGGTAGATCTGGAACTTTTGATAAGGATTTAATAGCTAGAGCAAGTAAAAGAAAACGAAAAAAATGAGTGCTCCTAGTTTATCTTTATTGAAAAAAAAATTAAGACAAAAAAAAAGATTAGGATCAACGGAAATGTCCTCAGCAATAGCTAGAGGATTAGTTGCTCGTAAATCCGGTAAATTTAAAGGAAAGAAAGTAAAAAGTAAAAAATACGGAGGGCCAGCTTAATGGCAACTTATCAAGGAAGAAAAGTTAAATTAGGAAAACCATTTAGGACTCCTGGACAATCTAAAAAATTTGCAGTTTATGTAAAAGATAAAAAAACAAATAATGTTAAAAAAGTTCGTTTTGGTGATCCTAATATGTCAATTAAGAAAAATATTCCTGCACGACAAAGATCATTTCTTGCAAGAATGGGTGGAGTTTTAAAACAAGTAAAAGGACAAAAAACTTTGAGTCCTGCATATTGGTCAATAAGAGCATGGAAGAAAAATTTTCCATTATAATTTATGTCCAAAATTTTAGATCAATTAGCTGATCAACACGAAGAACGAATATTAAATGTTTTATATAGATTAGAGGAAGATGTCGTTAATACAGTTACAACAGGTTTCAAAGGGAATTTAGATCAAACAGATATTAGACTAGCAATAGCTTTACAACCACAATTAAGAAGAGCTATCCAAGAAACATTCTTACAAGAAGCTGATATTATTATTAACGAAGAATATAATAAAATTGCTAAAGTTGTATTAGATACTTTTGGAAAAATGCCTATTCCTGCTAGTTTTCGTGGACTTACACAAGTTGATCTAACGACAATAGATTTATTAAAAACACAAACATTTCAAGGATTTGAAGATATTGCTGAAAGATTTCTTAAAGTAATAAATGATGAAGTTTATCAAAGTGTAATAGCTGGCAGACCTTTTAACGATATGGTTTCTAATATTAGAGGACATATCAACGGAGTATATCAACAATCAAATATCGCAGAAATAAACGAACTTGTTGATTTTATTAATCAAAATAAATTCAATCCTAAAATGGAAAAAAGAGTAAATGAAGCAATAAGAAAATTACAAACTCAATATGCTGCGGATCGTGCAGGAAATAATTTAAGAAGATATGCTAGTCAAATAGCACATGATTCAGTTATGCAATTTCATGGACAATTTACAATTAAAAAAGCAAAAGACGCAGGACTAACTCATTTTATCTACACAGGCACATTAATAAGGGATTCTAGACAATTTTGTAGAGATATGCTAAACAATAGACTAACCGAAGATGAAATCCGAGAGAAGTGGAATTCTGAGGGGTGGAAAGGCAAAAGTCCAGGCGATCCTTTTATAGTTCGAGGTGGATACCGTTGCCGACATACTTGGATTCCAACTGATCCAGATTGGTCTATATAACAGGGAGTATTAAATGGCAGAAGAAAATCAAGTAGAACAAACTACGGAAACAAAGGTTGAAGAGCAACCTAAAGAACAAACAACTGAAACTGTAAATACAAATACATTTTCAGAAGATGATGTTAACAATATAGTCAAACAACGATTGGCTAAAGAGCGAGCTTCAATTTATAAAAAATTAGATGTTGAAGATTTAGATACTGCTATCAATGCAGTCAAATCAACAAGAGAAGCTGAAGAAAAACAAAAAATACAAAAGGGTGAATTCGAACAAATATTAAAAGAAAAATCCGAAGAATACGGAAAAAAGATTGGAAGTTTGGAAAGTGAACTTAAAGATATTAAAATTAATAAAGCTTTACTTTCTTCCGCTTCTAAAAATCGAGCTATCAATCCAGATCAAGTCGTTGAGTTATTAAAAAATAATTTAAAACTCAATGACACAGGAGGGGTTGAAATTATTGATAAAAACGGTATAGCTAGATATAACAGTAAGGGGGAACTTTTAACTACTGACGA
>TARA_R100001591_G_scaffold111847_2_pt1 | contig 11204 bp, 26 predicted proteins | sample TARA_R100001591 | Tara Oceans TARA_R100001591 (sample SAMEA2622725) | marine metagenome | biome: marine biome (ENVO:00000447); feature: surface water layer (ENVO:00002042); material: "saline water (ENVO:00002010), including plankton (ENVO:xxxxxxxx)" | depth 5 m
ATTTATTTGTCTCACTTAATTATTCTATTTTTATCTTTATCATAAGCATTACCCTTGCTGTCAGTATATTCTACTGTTTTTCCTTCGATATCCATCTTAGTTCTGCTATCACCGCCGGTAATATAATCCAATCCTTTTTCTAATAAGTTTCTATTATCTGGAACTGGCTTTAATTTTTCATCTTCGCCTAAAGCTGCAGGGCCAAAAGGATTTTTAACCCTTTTAATATTGTTCTGCATTCTTAGTAAGTCTTTTCTAATTGCCATTGTTTTTATTTTTCATTACCCACCATTTGTGTACTGTATACCCTATAGTTACAATTAGTAGTAATATTTTTAATACTGGTTCTAACCAATCGAAGCTAGCGATTGTGAAAGAAGTTATATTTAAACAATATAACTTTAGATCATCAAGTCCCATTACTTATTAGCGTTCAACGCTCCATTGCCACCGTATGGTGGATTATCAAATCTCAACGTAGTAGTAATAAATGGATTTCTTGAAATCATTTTACGTGTTCCTAGTGGTTTGCAACCACACTTTAATTTTTTACCTGCTGGTGCTTGGTATTCTCCGTAACTTGGCATAACTATTTTTTTAATTTGTTTAACATATTTGTATTAATATAATTACATAATTATATTAGTTCTTACGCATTCTTGCTTTCTGTTTTGCTGTAGGTCCTTTACCTCCACCTTTTCTTTTTATATTAGCTATTTTACCAGCAATTTTAGTAGCAACTGATTTTGATTTACCTTTTTTCTGTAGCTTACTAACTAAACCTTTAAAGCTACCTGGTTGATCATATTGAGCTTTTTCTCTTGTTCCTCTAGCTGTTTGCCTTTTGAACTTACTCAATAATCTCTTTGACTTACGAGTACCGCCCTCAGCGCTCTTAACTTTAGTGCCTCTCTTAGTTTCTCTAGTAAAAGTAACTGTATTATCTTTTGCTGGCTTACCCTTACCTTCTTTGTCACCAAAGTTCATAGTAAAGTTATCTGAGTAGTCAGTTGGTTTTTCAGCTTTCTCTCTTTTAGTTTGTTCAATAGTGACCTTTTGACCTCTTTTATTAGTGCCTTCATTTGTCTTTCTTTTCCAAGCAGCACCGTGTTTACCATAAGCAGGTGAATGATGTTCTTTATCATACTTCATGTCTCCAGCTAATTTAGATATATGCTTTTCATCAGCTGTCATGTCTATATCGCTTTTGTTATGCTTAGCATCGTAATCGATATCTTTCTTTAAATAATCAATATGAGCAGCGTCATCTCTTTCAGTTGCATCATAGTTCGCTTTATTTACTCTAGTATCATTAGCATATTTACCTTTACTAATATGGTAGTGACTAGCTGGTGCAGCGTCTACTTTTGCTTTAAAATTTGGATTGTCATCTAAATCACCCGCTTCTGATGCAGCTTTTAATTTAGGATTAAACTCAGGACCCATACCGTACATCGCCATTTGACCTTGGCTAAATGTTTGATCTAATCCACCCATAGGCTTGTTTGGTGTATTAGAAGCTTGAAACGGATCAGGTGAAGCACTAGCTATATTGCTAAACTTCTCATTAGTCTGATGCTGTGAAAATGGCACTTTATTATCTGGTTGCATTATATTAGGATTATTCTCTAATATACCAGAGTTCATAGGTCGACCTTGATTGTACATAGCAGGTCTAGTTTCTTCGCTATCTATTTCAGGCATTCTATTACCTTTGTTCATTAAGTTTTTAGGTCTCATATCTTTATACATTTTTGTTCCTACTCCCCACCTTCTGTCTTGATCTTGTTCATATAGATCATGTTTAAGTTCTTCATAATCATCGACTTTAGTTTCTTTAAATTCACCATCAACGATTCCGTATTTTTCTGCTTGCATTTTATCAAACTCAGCTTGTGCTTTTTTAATTTTATTTTTGTTAGCTTTCTTAATTTCTTTTTCTGTTTCTTTGTTTTCTTTTTTGATCATCTTATCTTCCTCCTTCTTAGCAGTTTCTAATCCTCTTAATCTATCTCTTTCATCTTTAGCTGCTTGAAGCTTTTCTTCTCTTTCTGGGCTTAAACCTCTTTTTCTACTGTCTCTTTCAAATTGTCTAATAGCAGTATTAATACCTCTTTTAAGTTGTCTACCTCTTTTCCTTTCACCTTTTAAACTTTTTCCTTCATCTATGAAAGATTGAACCTTCTCGCTGTTTTCAACTTTCTTCATTAAGTCAGCATTAGCAGGTTTTACAGTTTCACCTTTAGTTACTACACCTTCCTTTTCAGTTCCTGTTTTATTACTTAGATCTTCTGTAGTTTGTTCACCATCAGCTTTATTATCTATTATGTTGTCTAAGTCAGGCATACTAAACTCTAACGCGTTATAGTTTTTAGAAATTTTTCTAGGATCTCTATAACCAGCAGGTCCATACTCTATCTTACCAGGGTTTCTATCTTGTTTATAAGCCATTTGATCTTGTTTTATCTTTGTTTACAAAAGTTATAGATTTAGATATAACTTTATTAGTGTAATTGCTTTTCGCTTCAATCTTTAATGTAGGCATGTCTTCTTCACCTAGCATTATACGGTACATACGCGATATAAGTTGTTTACACTTTACGGATACTTTATATATATGATATTTTTGAGTTGTGCGGTTTCTCTTCCTCCACACCGTAATCCACCCTTGTTTCAATAGTCTGTTCCAGCGCCTATTATCCCAACTATATGAATACGTACCTTTTTTAAAATCATCTTTCGTAAATAGGTTTAAAGCTTCTAAGTATATTAACAGCTCTAAGTCTGCGTCGTTTAGATCATAGCTTTTACAAGCCCATTTACGTATTATTCTATAATGCTTAAGTAAGTTTAATTCTTTTAAATCTTTTGAATTTAATCTCATTAACATTTACCTTTTCTTCTTCTTCTTTTAGTGCAGGTCCATTTTTTCAATGTTTTACCTACTTTAGTTTTACCAAAGTTTTCTTTCTTTTTAGCTCTATTTGCTTTACGTATAGCTTTCTTATCTTTTCTAAAATTTTTTCTAGCAGAAGAATTACATTGTCTTTTAGCTTTACCTCTTAATCCAGCACACTGTTGTTTTAGTGCTGCTTTCTCTGCTTTAGCTTCGGCTTTAGCATCCTTCTTAGCTGCTTTTCTACCTTTTCTACCTTCTGAATCTGCTATGTTTTCACCTTGACTTAATGCTTCTCTTTCAACTTCTGCTTTCTTAGCTGCTTCTTCTTCTGCTTTCGCTTTTTCTTCAGCTGCTTTTTCTTCAGCCATTTCTTCACCTTGTGCTTTAGATCTTTCAAGCCAATTGTTTCTAGAGCTATTTCTATGAGCACTACCAACTTTAGGAGCAACTTCGTCAGATGGTCTCGAATTTAATGCGGCTTCTTTAACTTTATTTTTAGCTTCTTCTAATAGCTTAGTCATCGCATTTGTACCAAAAAATGCTGGTCCACCTGCTAGTTTAAAACTATTCTTTTTACGCTCGGTTAATAAACTCATAATACTATTACTATATCTGTTTCTTTTATTATTTTGTAACTCTCTTTATTTATTTCAATATTAAAGCCAGCGGCTTTATCATAGTAAATTTCATCTTCTTTTTTAATAACTGTTACATCTGTGCCAGGCTTTATAACTTTAGCACGTCTGTATCTTATATCTTCTCTTTGGGATTCAGCTAATAACAAACCTCCTTTGGTTTTAGTAGTTGATTCATTATGTGGTTCTATAACTATATACTTACCTATTGCTTTCATTTCTAATATTATTAATAACACAATCGGTTGATAATATAGTGGTTGCTACTGAAGCCGCGTTTTGTAAAGCGCTTTTGGTAACTAACAAAGGATCTATTATTCCGGCTTTAACCATATCCACCGTATCTCCTGTAACCACATCTAATCCTTTACCCTTATCTTGTTCTTCAGGTATATCTTTAATACCAGCGTTTTGCAATATTATTTCATAAGGTTTACGTATAGCACAATATAATACTTCTTCACCTATTGATTTAGGTTTTAAATTTTGAGAAGCATTTAACAAAGCAATCCCACCACCAGGGACTATACCTTCTTTAATCGCGGCTTTTGTAGCACATATAGCATCTTCAACTCTATCTTTCTTTTCTTTTAGCTCAACCTCTGAGTTAGCTCCTACTTTGACTACCGCCATCTTAGCTCTTAGCATTGCTAATCTTTTTTCTAATCTAACTTTAGTATTAGGATTTCTTGTATCTTTTCTTTGTTGTTCTAAATTTTTTATTTTATCTTTGACTATGTCATTGTCTGATAAATCAACTTGAATTAAAGTATTATCTGTACTAGTTACAGATTTCAAACATCTACCTAGCAAATCAACACTTATTATATCCATATCATCTCCTAAGTCTTCGTCAATTAACGTTGCGCCAGTAACATCACATAAGTCGCTTAGTGTTTGCTTTCTATTAATACCATACACTGGAGCATTTACAATATTAACTTTAATGTTACCTTTAATCTTATTCATTGCTAAAGCATTAGCTACTTGAGGATCTACATCTGCTATTATTAATAAACTTTTGTTTGATTTTATTATATACTCAAGTACACCTTGTATTTTTCTAACATTATCAATCACAGAGTCTACTATTAAAACATAAGGATTGTCTAACTCTGCAGTGCCTTTATCTTTATCAGTAATAAAATGCGGACTAGTTATTGATTGATCGTATTGTACTCCCTCTATAAGTTCAACAGTTGTTTCAGGTTGTTCGTTAACCTCCATGATTACAACACCATCTTGATCTACCATTTTAAAAGCATTAGCTATTACAGATCCTATCTCACTATCATTGTTTGCAGATATGGTAGCAACTTGATCTATTTTATTACCTTTTACTTTTTTGCTGTTCTTGTTTAAATACTTTATAACATTGTCAACACCTAATATTATACCATCTTTTAAATTTCTTAATGTATCTAGTTGATCATGTTTTATTGCTTCATCAAGTATTGCTTTTGCTAATACTGTAGCAGTAGTTGTTCCATCACCTGCATCTTTAACAGTTCTTTGTGCTGCTTCTTTGATAAGTGTAGAACCAATATTTTCTAATGGATCTCTAAGTGTAACTGAGTTTGCTACCGTGACTCCATCTTTAGTTATAATAGGTTTACCGTTGTGGTCTTCTAGTATAACACATTTACCACTAGCGCCAAGTGTAGAACTAACTGCATTAGTTAGTTTTTCAACGCCAGTTAGTATCTGGCCTCTAGCGTGTTCACCAAAGGCCAGTTCTTTAACTAACTTTATTTCTTCCATTGTATTTAATTAAATTATATTTGTGTCGAATATTATTCAAAGGTTTTGACTACTTTTGGCCCTTTTAGAAACTCAAGCTTTTTATTGTAATGCTCTATCGATGCATCTATTGCTTGTTCAGCTCCTTGTATTGTTTCTCTTCTAGTAACATCGTGCCAATTGTCATCGGTGTCTTTGTATTCGGTTTGTAAGTATCCATTAGGTAATTGAACTATTCTCCAGTTTTTCTTTTCTGAGATATGTTCCCATAGTTTAATGGTCTTTTCCGTTGGTTGTGGTGCACTATTCCACGTATTAGTGCGGGTATATAAAAACGTCATTGTATTTGGTTTTATGTTAAACGTTGGTTATTATATACTATCACTTGATAGTTCGGTTATTTAAGGAATTAATTCTAATGGTATTCTTCTCCATTGATTAGTTGATGTACATATATACATGTAGTTGCTATCAAAAGCTAGTTCGCCACGCTTACCTGACGATGTAGCTAATTTAGTTCCACCATTTGTAGGTATATCTAAACTACCAAGAACAGAAACCTCAGAAGTAGAAACTCCTATTGTAATATTGTCTGTTGTTATATCAGCTGTGATCAATCCACTTGCTGTAGGTACATTTGATGCATTACCTACTAGTATTTGATTTTGTGTTAGTGTTTGTGAATTTAAAGTAGTCCACTGTACTTTACCACCTGCCACAGCTAGCAATGCTTGACCAGCACCACCTGTTGTTCCGTTTACATCTTTTACTACTTGATTAAATCTAACATGTCCATTAAATGAAAACTCATCAGTTATTAAATTTGGATAATAACCACTACCGCCACTACCACCTCGTATTCTAACTTTACCACCAGCGGTTGTATTTCCTACTATAACAGTGTCAGCTTCTATGTTTGATTCAGTAGCTACCATATTAAAGTTAACAACACTTAAATCTAAGTCTGCTGAACTAGAGTCTATTGAGAATCCACCATTGTCAGCTCTTAAAGATATACCGTCAGTAACTGATACTAACTCTAAATCTCCACCCAAAGTTATAACTCGCATAGGACCTGAATTTTTAGATATCTGTTGTATATTTGGATCATCTAAAAATATTCCTTGCGCTGCTCCATTGATTGATATTTTACCTGATAAGTTTATATTACCAGATCCGTTATAATCACCTGTTAAATTTATGTCTTGTGAGGCTGTGTTTCCTTTATTTAATACCTCTTGTAGATCTACTTCATCATCGATGTAAGAAGCAATAGCTGAAGCGCTAACAGTTTTAGTGTTATTGTCAGCGCTATCAGTTATCAAAAAAGTATCAGTAGCTTCAACACTTGCCTTTTTCGGGTAAGTATATATTATCGCCATTGTATTTTATTTTTTTCTACCTTTAATAAAGCTAGGCATTTTATGCATGCCAGGTTGGTTAGATTTACCAGCGTGTTTATTCATGCCACCCATTTTCATGCTTGTTACAGCACCACCACCGTAAGAAATCTTAGATCCTTTACCGTACATGCCTGGTTGAGGTTGCATAGACATTCTTCCTAATTTAGGAGTTTCTTGTCCACCTGGTCCATCATACATTGCAGGTTTGTTATACATACCTGGTTGATCGTACTTAGCAGCAGCAAATGCTTTTCCAGCCGCTTTTACTTTAGTAGCCGCTTTCTGAACTCCAGCTTTTACTTTAGGTGCAGCTTTCTTAACAGCTTTAACCGCTTTTCCAACTGGTGTTTTTCCAGCAGCCTTTTTAATTTTACTAGCTACTTTACTACCAGCAGCTTTTTTAGCAGCAGTTTTAGCTTTACCTAAACCAGCTTTAACTGCAGATTTAGCTTTACTCTTAAGAACTTTTCTTTTAGCTTTTTTCTCAGCTGCTGATTTTCTTAAACCTTTAGCTTTTATTCTTTTACCTTCAGCTTTACCTCTAAGTTTAGCTGCTTTAGCTTCGTTACCTCTAGAAGAAGCTTTCTTAGCTCTTTTTTCTAATCGCTTTGCTTTACGAGCTTTCTTCTTAGCTCTCATTTTTTTAAGCAATGCTGGAGAATCCTCCATTTTTTCCATACTTGGCATAATTGATAATTTTTGTAGTTTGTTTTTTAATCCTATTTCGCATGCATTTCTACATATGAGTTATAATTATAGTATTTACAGGTAAATTGAGTAATTTACATTTAGTAAAGTGTGACACAAGCCTACTACTAGGTATACTTTATAGGCTAATGTCACAGTAAAATAAAATAATATTAGATACCTGGGGCTATAGCGTAGCCCACCCCAAAATATAATTGCGTCATAAAACGAAATTGAAATATATAATTGCGGGCCCCCTTGTTATTTTTAAAATTTTATTATATATATTGATTTTTTATCGTAATAATATTGTGTTATATATTTTATACGTACGATCATACAAAGTAATTACGACTCGCATATGATTATATATATGTAATTAAATTAAAAACTAAAAATAAATTAACATGTATAAATTAAAACTAATAACTTTCAACATTTCACTCGTATTCTTATTCACTATGTTTATTAACTTCATCTATCAATTACTAAATATAATATTTTAATTGCAAAGTAAATACGACTCAAATAAGATTATATAAATATAAAAATTAAATAAACTAATTATGAATAACTTAACTAAAAAACAAACTAAAGAAATTAAATCACTTTATGAAATGCTTACACTCGGCTGGCATTATACAAACCACCCAATGCATTACAAGTTTATGCAACATCATAATGATTTACCTGACTATAAAAACTAATAATTATACACTTAAATATAAATATATTTAATAACTATGTAAGTTATTGTGAAAACAAGTGTAAGACTATAAACTAATTTTTAACTAATAAACAAACAATCACCTTTACAAACTAATAACGAACAAGTAAAGATAATAATATAAACTAATAATAAATAAATATATAAACTATGAAAAATTCTAAATTAACAACTAAAAGATTTGTAATCAGAAAAACTCTAATTGGCGAAAATGTAATAATCACTTTCACTAACAAAAAAGATCAAACATTCACTTATGATCACGACGAAATATATACTACATTTCAAGAAAAGTTTGAGTCAATGCCATGCTTTCAAGAATATGGTAGCTATACTAACTCAAACACTGTACCAAAGTTTTGCAGAGAATTAAGTGAAATATCTTAATAAAACTAAATAGTCCAGTTAGTTCTACTCGTTTACTGGTAAATCAAATATGAACGAGTGCACCACATAGCCGAAATGGTTGGTAGTGAGGTTCGATTCCTCGCTCGGTTACTAACTAATTAAATAATAACTATGAACAACTTTGAATACGAGTTCGAGATCATACTTCCTGATGGTGAAACTACTTATCAGTACAATGACTCACCTAATCTAACTGATGACTTTATCGACTTCCTTGAAGAAATAGATATAGATATAACTAAATGTATTTACAAAGTATATAATTTAAAAACTGAACACTATGTATAATCCTAACAATCCTTCAAACTGGTCATGGTCAAAAGCATTTGACGAAATGGCAAAAACAGTACATCAAGCTGAAATGACTCAGCAAGTAATTAATCATCTTGGTGGTTACACAGGTGAAACTAACTATGTAGATCTACCTAAAACTAAACAAGATGAATTGTATCACCTACTAAATCAAATACTATGATATTTTTAGCAGCACCAATTGCGTTCGCCGCAATAGTAACTTTAACAATTTTAGTAACAAGTATAAAAGAAATACTAGACAATGATTAAAATACTAATAACTATAGCACAACTACTTCAACCTTATGAGTTACCTGAAAAATCTCACTGGAGTGAAGCAATAGATAATGTACAAGATCAGAAAACTTGGATAAGAGAAGATATAAATAATGGTAGAATAAGCGAAGAAGAAGCAAAATACTACTTAGATAACTTAAATAGAACTGAAGATCTACTTATCGAACTATACAATATAAATACGAACAAGTAAAGATAATAACAATATGAACAACGTAACATACATATCTACAAAAAATCTTGACGCTATGATACTCAATTATGGCAGAGACATGAAGCTACAGATCTTCAATTCATACCATAGTCCTTATGGTTATGACAAAAGAGATTTAATTGTAAGTCATTACGGTGTTAAACCAAACGAATTTACATTTGACTATGTCAAAGACAAGGTAGACGAGGTGTATTCTACCTTTCCAAACGAAGAAATACACGAGTTATTCAACAAAATCAAAAAATATAACAATGGTTAAAAAAGCAATAATCAACTTTTGTATCAAAGCATTTGAAGAAAAAATGCTAAAGATATATGCTACGATCATGACAACTATATTCTTAGCAATATGGGTGCCAACAATGATAATAGCTCTTAAAAATCTATTTGTTTTTTGGTATAATTTCTTATTCTAATGAGAGATATAACAAAAAAACTAGAAAATCTGTACTCTTGGACACAATTCTATCAGAAAACTGGTAACAAAGAACAAATAAGAAAGTGTCAAACTGAAATCGCTCAGTTGAAAAAAGCGTATAATGACTTAAAAACTAAGAAAAAGTGAAAACTACTAACGCAATAGAAAAAGCACTTCAAGGTAAAATAAATGAAGAAGTAAGTGTAATAGTTGAAAACTTCATCGCTGACTTAAACAAACTATCAGATAAGTATGGTGGATCTTCATTCTATGACTTCACAGAAAGTAATGCAAGTGATGCAAGAACTTTTATGGTAAGTGGAACTACTAAAGTAAAAAATGTATTACATAGAATGATACTAGACAATCACGGTGATGCCATGTTAAGACAAAAATCTAAAGAACTAATTAATAAACTAGATCTAGTATGACTGAGCAAGAAGTAATAGATAGAGTATGTGACAGGTTAGTCACTGTACTTTACAACGAGCTAGACTACTACATGTTTGAAGAACTAGGTTACACTGAAACAGATGACAAGTATGTTGAAGACGCTGACAAACTAATAACTAAAGTAATTAACGCACTAATAAAATAAATATGGCAAATATGAGTTACTGCAGATTTGAGAACACTCTGCGAGATTTACAAGACTGTGTAATGGCACTAGAAGATGGTGAGTTAGAAAGCGGCGGATCAGAGATGAGAGCAGCAATGCAAATGATAGAAACTTGCGAAGAATATATAAACTTACAATATAAATTAGAAGATATAATAAATAATGACTGAAATACAAGCAATAGAGGCTATAACAAAAGATATTTTAGCCGGATACTATGGTACTAGGCAAACAGCAGGTACTGAAACTCAAAAATGGCAATATGCTTACAACCAAGCAAGAAAAATATACGAAGGTGAATTAATTATAGATCCAGAGTTAACTTGGTTTGATGATGGTGGTATTATAAAATTTGAAGAGCTATGAGTAACGAAGTATTCCTAGGAACAGCATGGAAAGATACAGAATATGATAAGCTTGCTAAAATTAGATGGCTACAGATAAATGAACTAGCAAATAAGTTTCCTAATGATCAAGAATTTGGCGCGGAAGTTAGAAAACTAGTAAATAAAATTACATATACAAAATGAAAAAATTATTAATTTTAATAGCTTTAACTAGTTGTTCTACCACAAAATCTATGAAAACAACACTTTACGAACAAGGAAATGTTAAAAAAGTGTATAAAAACTTAGATGCAATGGAACAAATGGTAGAATTTGACTATAATACTGGTCTTATTAGTGTAAGACAGCTAATGCTTTACACAATGTTTATTGAAAAACAACGAAAATTATTACAAACTAATAACGATAAGTAATTGATTATACATATATGAAAACAATAAAATTTTATCCCAGTGATAGATCTAAAGTAAAGATCAGCTGGGAAACTATAACACAAAAGAAAGTAAGTCAAATAGT
>TARA_R100001591_G_scaffold46507_1_pt1 | contig 11179 bp, 18 predicted proteins | sample TARA_R100001591 | Tara Oceans TARA_R100001591 (sample SAMEA2622725) | marine metagenome | biome: marine biome (ENVO:00000447); feature: surface water layer (ENVO:00002042); material: "saline water (ENVO:00002010), including plankton (ENVO:xxxxxxxx)" | depth 5 m
GCCACCAGCGGCCATGCCCTTAGACCTCTTTGTGGGTTTCTTTGTTACTTTTCTACGCATTGTTTCTCTCCTTAGATTTTTTAAGTCTTTGCATTACACATCTCTACCCTACCTTATTTTAAATCTACCGCCTCTTGTCGCCGCGCCCATACCACGAGCGGTCATTCCGCCATCAGACATTTTTCTTACAGTGCCTCCGGCCCTCTTCTTCCGTGTGCCGTCTGGATTAAATCCCTGTCTGGCTAGGCTTTCTTCTTTAGTTTTTGCGTCCTTCTTAATGTTCCGTTTTCTCTGAGCCGCAATTTGTTCTTCGGTTTGGTTCTTGGTTATTTTACTCATGTCCGTGTCTTTATAGACATTCGTAGATTTTGCCTTCATCCCACCCGGAACTATCAGTTTTTGACCAATGTTAATCTGATTTGCATTTTTAATTTTGTTTCTTTCTTTAAGAGCCTTAAGAGTTACGCCATAATTTCTTGCAATCTGTGAAAGTGTGTCGCCGGATTTAACCGTGTAATTTCTTGCACTACGAAGCTGAAGGGGGTCTGCCTTTGTACTGCCCGCCCTTGTTCCAAAAAAAGAGCTTTTCCTTGCCTCGGCGGCTTTGTCGCTATCGAACAGGCGTTCAAAAAAACCTTTTTTTCTTTTCTTTGCCATACGTTTTTTAATAAGTCCTGCGGCCATTCCCTGTCGTTTTTCAGCCATAATTACCTCCTAAATAGTGTAGGCTTCCCAGCCCATTCCTGAGTGATTACTACAATAATAGTACAATGTCGGAGACTGTGCCGCTACCTCTATTTGAGTATAGGCTCCAGAAGAACCCGGCGTTCCAACTACTGTTACACCTGTTGTATATTCTACACCTCCGGCGTGCGTTCCATTGGGGGTAGTTGATAATCTTAATGGATGTCCTGAATTGCTACTATCAGATTGGTCAAACCTATATATTTGACCCTCAGTCAATCTTAGGGTTACATCTGCCAAATCAGTGGAGCCATCTATAGCGAATTTATTTGTAGAACCAAAATTATAATAAGGATGGTTGGATGGGTTCCCACCCACAACTGTTACTATGTATGTAGTAGTTGTTGTTATTTTAATTGTTACACCACCTACAGCCGCCACTAAGTCTGTAAATAAACCGCCCACAGGATTGTATCCAAATGCGCTGTCTACGCTGTTATCAGGCCTAGGGTCGCGTAAAGATTGGGGGTCTGATACTCGCAATCTACCTACAAAATTTTGTGGGTGGTCGCCATCTGCAACATCTTTTCCGACAAGCAATCCTGTGCGGACGCCGTTCTGTACCTCTGGAATGAGGTCTTTTAATGGATAACGGAAGCCAGTTCTATCACAGTACCCAAAAGCCTTACTGCCCCTTGCGTACATCTAGCCCTCCACAAAAGCAGAGTTAAACGGCACAAACCTAACAGACACTCTGTCTGCATCTTCGCCTGCCGCTAATTGATATTGGAACTCATACTCTTCTTTAAGAGCCGCCGCCCGCTGTTCGCTACCCGCTTTTTTCATTGATATTTGATAAGCAAGACCTGCTACAAGGCACGGAACCCACCTAGGGGGTATAAAGTTTGTTGTCGTGCCAGAGATGCCACTAGACAAGCCGTCCGTCCCTTCTAGCCTATAATAAAACAAAGTATAGGTTTCTGTCCCATCTGGCACAGGCCACAGGGTTACCTGTGTTGACCCCGCTAGTCTTTCTACGAAGATTTGGGTGGGTCGCCCTTGAATATTTTTTTGATTTTGTTGAGCATACGTTGATACGCTGATGCGCTCCAAGTTTGTATCTTTTTGATTGGTTCCACTGCCCGTGCGTAACTGGTGTTCCAGAAGGTCAACAGTGTCTGACGGGAGAGTATAGGTTGCAGTGCCTGCGGTAAGCGACTGCGTACCGCTCGCAATAGTCCAAAGATTGAGTCCACGATTTTGCCACTCCAAAGTTAATAGGTTAAAACTACGGCGGGCAGTCTTGAGGTCATACCCAGAGCGCAACTCTTGCCCCGCTCTCTCAAAGGCTTCCTCAAATATTTCTGGCAAATCTGGTGTTACAACAGCCATTGCTTACCCCGTTTTTTTCTTCATAGAATTTATGTACTTTCTATACACGGCGCTTGGCCCAGTCTTTTTTGCCGCCTTTGCCCTCTGCTCCATAGCTATGGCCGCTTGTATCTTGTGGGCGTGAGTGCGGCCACTGCCTTTGATTTTTCGTACGCTTGCCTCTGCATCCTTAACAGTTGCAAACTTTAACCCGTGTATTGTACCGCGTGGGTTTTCATCCGTATACAGGTCACTGTGTTTTTTTGACCTTGCGGGCTGTCCCTTCTTCCTTGGTATCCTTCTGTTCTTTCCGCGCATTAGGATTTTTTCCTATATGCTCGCGTCTTCTTGGCTATTCTTTTGGGTTGCTTAGAGTGTTGCTTGCCCTTTTTAGTGTCTGCGCGTTTTTTTCTAGTCGTAGCCGCGTATTCTTTTGCTGACATATTAACGATGGCCGCGCTGGGCAAATATCTTTCGCCCGTTGCTTTTGACCCTTGCGTGCTAGGCTTACCCGACTTTGTTCGCCACTTCTGCTTTGTCCAACTATCTAAACTTTTTTGTGACTTTGCCTTTGCCATATTAAGACTGCCTTTTGTTACATATAACTTTTAACTAAGGGTAACAAACCCCACAACCGCTAGCACAAAGATAACCGCAACGCCCCCCGCTATGCCAAACATTAATAGCATATCTTGCAGTTCTTTTTTCTTTTTTGCCGCTATACGCTTGGCCTCAGCAATTCTTTCTTTTTCTTCTCTTATTTGTTTGTTGCGCTCCGCAATAATCTGCTGAAATGTGCCGTGGCCGAAGCGAGCATTGATGAGTTGTCTCATTTCGTCCATTTGCTCTTTGGCTAATTTGGCATCAATAACGCTGTGCGCGGCGTCCTTGGTTTGACCAAGCATCGACTTATTGCCGTATCGTTCTTGCTGTACTTGCTTTTCGCCTGCAAACAAACCGTCCAGAGCGCCAGCTATGTCCTTGATGTCGTTAGCTGTAGAGATGTTCTGCTTGATGAACTCAACAGACTTCTGCACCAAAGCGATGCCAGTTAATGCAGTGCTGATAGGTTCCATATCATTGCCTAATTTTTGTAGCCGCCCCCTGCTTTTTTATAGGCAGAGGCAAGCATCTGAGCCTTTCTTGCGCTCCACTGGCCCGGCCTCCCGCCTTTTCCGCCAGCCTTGATGCGGTTAAATATTCGTTTTCTCATAGCGGGCTTTGTGTAGTTTCCAGCCTCATTTACCTTAGACTTAGATTTTTTTTTCCCCGTACTGCCGCCACTCTTTAGCTTTAAAGTTCCTAAAGTTTTTGCTTGCTTGGCGTGTAGTTTGCTGGCTTTTTTTAATCCCTTTATAACGCCATCTACTTTTTTCTGTGCAAGCCCGCCCCCGCTCATAGCAATAGGTTTTTTGGGGCAACCGATTTTTCTACCTACTTTCATGTCTTTTTCCTGCCATACTTCTTGTGTTTCTGTGATTTAGGTGGTGATTTTTTAGAGCCGCCTTTTGACCACAACTCTTTGTTTGCCCAATAAGCCGCAGACATTTTGCCTTTGGCTATGTTTTTTCCATGCCGCGACTTAAAGCTCTTGCGTGCCGCCGCAGAATAATTGTGTCCCATAGAGCTATCGCCATAGTGGATGAGTTTTATTTTGTCGCCCTCTTTGGCTAGAACCATGCCCTTTTTACCAGCGCGGTTTGACCTTTTGGGTTTGTTAAATCCAGCAAAGGTTGTGCCTCGGTATTTAATACCGCCGCTTGGCGTTCTGGTAACGCCGGGATACTTAGTCTTAGACATTAGTACAGAGCGCGGGTTTTGCCCTTGGTAGCTATGCCATCAAGGGGGCGCTTTCTTGCTCTACCGCCAGCCGCCATCCTTTTAACGTCTTGAGCCGCCTTCATGTTGGGGGTCATCATTCTTTGTTTTCTTGCCTTTTCTTCGTCATCTGTTTTTTTATCTCGAAGACTGCTCATCAATCCAATTAACCCCGGCCCGCCTTCAGTAAGTTTGCCAAAAGCTCCTCGACCTGTGACTGCTCCATAAAGAGGAGAAATACTACCTAATAAGTTTTTTTCTTTTTTCCCCATTACGTTACCTATGAAAGAAACACTGTTACACTATCGCAGTTGGTCAAATCCAAATACACATCAGTCTCAAACAAGATGCCATTATCTGGTATGTTTACAGCGTGAGTTGAAGAGGTGGCAAACGACACATCAATAAGTGATGTGCCGCTCGACCCTCCGTCTTTCAGCACTACTTGAGGGCTTCCAGAACTTGCTGTCTTGACATGTATTTGACGCACTCGCGCACGACTAGCAAATACCGTGGCATCTGCTGTTTTAGTTACTGCAAATACATCTGTGTGTGCCATGCTGAACTCCTTTGAAAAAGAGAGGGGACACCGCCCCCCTCTAAGTTAAGCCGCGTAGCCCATTAATTCGATGAAGAGTTTACCCGCAGTGTAATCGGCATCAGTTGTATCACCTAATGTGAGATACAAAAATTCATCAGCCGCTGGCACCGCCGTGAAGTACACCTTGCTACCAAGGGTGGCATCGCCTGCGTTTACCAAAAGGGTTTCTGTCAAACTGGAAATAGCTCCATCTTCAACGCCCGTGCTTTCTGTTGCCGAATGTACGTTGATGTCTGGGTCACCTCCTGTGGGCGCTTCAAAGCACTCCATGCTACCTGTCAGGATTGTGCCGTTTTGAGCGGCTGTAATCTGACCAAGGTGGCATACATTGGAAGTTCCATCTACGCCAATGATGTCGCCGCTTGCAGTTGAGCGCAGACCTGTCAGGTCAATAAGAATACGGGTGGTAATAATTCCACCTATGCGCTGTACAGAGCTACGATAAATCGTGCCTGTTCCGCCTGTAATACCTGTTCCGGCTTCGGTTGCGAGAGTATTTGCATCAAAAGATGAGACACCAGTGGAGCTAATGCTTGAAAGCGTTGTAGCCGCACCAGTCGTTGCGTTTTTACTAATTGATGTAAAACCACCTTCAGAGCGCACTGGCCCCGTAAAAGTTGTAGTAGCCATATCTATCTCCTGTCTTGGCTAGTGTCAGCTACACCATGTAACTGTCAGGGATAAAAAATCATACCGCATAAAAAAGGGGGCGGCAACTGCCACCCCCTCAAAAAGTTATTTCAAACTTTTTATGCTCCGGGCGAACCGAACATACCCAGTGGGTCGGAGACACCGAAGCTGTAACGCTCGCGTGCTTTATAGCGAACATTGCCAGTGTCGAAGTCACCATCCATTTGAGTTGTCATTGGCGTACGCTCAAAATGCTTCATACCGTTTGGTACATCCGTGGTCAGGAAGAAAGCATCTGTGTCAGTCAGATAGTGATTAACACGGAAGCCTTCTGGAATTGACCCGTTGTTTACCAAGGCATTGATGTCATTATCAGCGGTGCCTGTACGCATTTCCGACTGCAACAACCTTGTTGCTACAAACATCAGAGCAGGCGGGACAATCATCTTACGCGGGCGGGCCGCAATAAGAAGACCTCGCTCATCAACAAAAGCGGCAATATCAATTACCATTTGTTCGAGAGATGTCTCGTTAAGGTCTGCGTTTGTTGACAGGCGGTTGCGGTTGCTACCCCCTGCTACAGTTGGGTGAGCAGTGTTAAACAGAGTAACACCATCACCTGATGTGAAGGTGTCAAAACCAGTATTCAGCAACGCCGCCGCTTTGGTCTGCTTGGTATATGCCATACCGCGAGCCAGAGCTTTGGTGTAACGTGCAGACAAGCTGTCATACAGATTGTCCTCTACCGCTTCCTCTGTGATTGAAAAGCCCATTGCCACTGTTTCGTGGTTGTAACGGGCCGTGAACGACTCCTGCGCTGTGTCGAATGAAATCGAAGAACCTTCCGGCTTGACCGGAGCGGCTCCAAATCCAGAGAGCTTGACCTCTTCTTCAAAGCTACGCTCTGATGATTCGGTTTCGTAAATCTCTGAGTGTTCGTTTTCATACTTCTCATACTCAAGCCCAAACAGAGCGTTGAGTCCCGGCAAGAGTTCTTTAAGTAACTGTGGTCTTGCTATAGCCATAACTTAAACCCCCTTAGCCTGAGCCAGTAGCTGATGAGTGCTGGTGATAGTTAAACTTGCACACAAAAACAGGAAACGAGGTTCCTTTTTCGTCACCCTCATGCCCACCTTTGTAATCAATTACGCGGATTGGGTTTTGAGCATCTGTGCTGAGTTCACTAGCATCCAAAGCAACCCGTGATACTTTCAGTGAAGTATTCGGTGCTGTTTGAACCAACAACGTGTTTTTACCATAAACATCATCAGCGCTTGTTGGCGCACCATCTGCTTGGATTTCAAACAGAACATTTGGGTCGTCAACAACATAAGCCATAATGTCCGAAGCAGTTGTGCTTGCGGGATATAGCGTGCTGAATGTTTTTTGGCTTGTGTTTGGGTCTGTATAAGACACACCCATGAAAATACCAACGATGTCGATTTCTGTCGAATCATCGCCAGTAGCGGATTGTTTCTCAATCGTTGTAGCCGAACCACCGTCTACGAGATGTACAACATCACCTGCCGCAATAGCAGTGCCGTAACCGGAGGCAATAGGATACTGACGCATAACCTCAAGGGAGCCTGCGTCTAGGCGTCCGACTGGTCGCAATCCAAAAGGTGCCGCACTTGCTGACATCTTTCTTCTCCTTATCCAAAATTACACTAAGGCTCATAGAGCCTGCTCTAAGTACTGCGCGTTGATTTTTCCGGTCGAAGCAAAGGCATACGCGGGTCTGACTCTCTCATATAATTATTATCTACGGCCTCCATAGCTTTTGCATTTTGGTCGTTCATATAATCTTTTCGTGCTTCGACATTTTCGGTTGAAGTTTTGCAAAGTAACAACCCACCAACCTCTACATTTCCCTCAAACTTGCTATCCACATCGGGCATAACGTGCATTTCAGGATGCTCAGATGCAAGAACAGGCTCCCAGCCTTCACGAAACCGAGAAGAAACATTTTTATTGTCGGATGAGCCAAGCGTGCTTGTGCGTATCCAACGATACTCAACCCCAGCCTGTGGGTCTGGGTCGGGCAACGCAGACGGTCTTTTCCAAGTCGTTTTGCGTTGTGCCTTCTCTCTGGTTTTATTTGTGCGTGGTTCTCTGTCAGCCATTGCCTTGCTCCAATTTTAACATTTGCGCCGCATATTGTTCAGGAGTAATCCCTATTCGCTTGGCGAGAGCGACCTGTGTAGAGGTTAGTTGCACCTTGCGTGATTTACTTGCACTCCGCTGTGCGGGGGCTACCACGTTGCCAGTTTGATTGCGGGGTGCATCCTCTGTTTCGCCGCCGTCAAACTTGTCTGGAAACCTTTTTTGTAACTCAGCATCTAACTGCCGATAATACTTTTCAGGTGTCTCCAATGGATTCGTGCCAGATTTGACTAAGTCTTCATGCACTCCTAGTGCAAAACCCGTCATAACACTGTCACGGTTAAACCAAGGGTTCCGTTCTGCCCATTCTATATCCAAACTTGTTGGTTTGTGAACAGGGCGCTGAACTTTTTTTGGTTGAGGTTGGGGGGCGGGCATATTTTGATATACAGGCTCATACTGATTTGCCTGTATTTGTGCCGCCTGTGCGTTAGTTAGATTAACTTGTGCCTCAGTAATTGCATCTGGGTCACCGCTTTCAAAAGCATCCTTATATTCTTTTTTGGCCCTTGCGACATCAGCCTCTGCACGGCCTTTGGTCTGCTCTAAAAGAACGCCCTCACCTTGCGCTAAAGTGTTTCTAAGGTTTTGGTTTTCCTGATACACCCTTTGTGCAAACCCTACAGCTTCTTCTCGCTCTCGGTCTGCTGACTCCTTGGCGCGGCGCTCTTCGTGATAATCATATTTTAATTTTTTAATACGCTTTTGCACACGCTCAGAATACTCTGCCGCCTCGTCATCTGTGTCATCATCGCTGAGGGAAGGCTCCTCTTCAGCGCGGGGCGGTACGCGGTCTTCCATTGGACGGTCATCAACAACCTCAATTTCCATATCTTCTTCTGAAACAGATATGGTCTGTGGTTCCGTGTTGATTTCTACAATCTCTTCTTTTGCTGTCTCGCTCATACTCTTTTAACTCCCCTTGGGTCTGCAACAACTGCCTCAACAGTGTCATCATTTATTAGGCGGAACTCTTGGTTTTCACTCCCCATCTTAAATCTTGTTCCAGAATAAGAGCGAAATATTACCCAGTCGCCTTCTTTACAATACGGGCCTTTAGGAAACTTATCTTCGTCTTGATAAGCCAAGTCACCCATTTGTATTACCCAGCCAACAACGGAAGCTGTGCTTTCGGCTTGCTGTAAACTATCAGGAATAAAAACGCCGCCCTCGGTTTTTTCTTCTAGGGTCGGCATGGCGATTAACAGTTTATACCCTGTCGGGTGCGGAAATGTGTCAGACTTTTTAAGTCTTTCTATATCCAAATCTTTAATATCAGCAGAATACATATTTTCACCTTGCAACGGGAAAGGCCCGCAGTCCTTGCGAGGATTGTCCTCGTAGGTGAAAAGTTATATGAAACTTTTTATTTTTGCAACTACTCGTCTACAATTTTTTGGGTGAGGTCTAATATTTCTCGCTCAATCAAAGCGAGTGCCTCCACCTTGCCGCATATGAATCTGTATTCTTCAAAGTCTTGTGCGCCACCACCAGCGAGATGGTCTGCACACTCGTTCATATACTCACGCACCTTGGCTCTGATAACTTCTAGATAAGGGTCAGACATTAATTATTTGCACCAGCAATAAAGTAATTATTGCTCCTGCCGAACCGACAAGAACAGCCTCTAATCTTTTTATACGATTTATGGTTTCAAGCCACCGCTCTTCGTAGACCTCTTCAAGAACTGCAACCCGCTTATCCAAATCATTCACCGTTGGTCGCGTCATCCGCTAAACTCTTTCCTGTAGTCAGACCTTCTTTCAAAAGGTCTGCTCTGATTTTTTTAGTTGCTGTTTTGTTTTTTTCTTCTTCTGAAGTTAGTTTTGCACCAATTTCTGCGCCCCTAACCCTAACCTCTGCGGCCTTTGTTCTTTCTTGCGAGGCAAGTCTTGCCGCCTCTCTGTCCTCTTCACTTTCAATCCGCTCTCGCTGAACACCGATGTTTGCAATTTTGGACTGCCTGTCTAGCTCAAACTTCTGCATATCCATGCTGATTTTGTGCTGAAGCTCGTCTTGCTTCATTTTTAGTTCTGCTTGCTGGATTTGTGTTAACGGGTCAGCCTGTTGTGCGGCGGCTTGCTGTGCCTGCATTTCTGCCTGACTCTTACCTAGCAATGTTTGCGCGGCTTCTTTGGCAACGCGAGACAACTCAAGCTCTACATCTTCTGGGAGCGGAGCGTCCTCATCAGGCATAGCCACACCAAGCTCTTGTTCAATCTTGTTACGATACAGCATAGCCACATGCTCTGTGATGTGTGCTGTAATAGAGTTCTGTATTGCCTGTGCAAACGGAGATTGCCCGACCATCTGCTGTATTTTGGGGTCTTGCATAAAGGCCATATGCACTTGGATGTGCGCTTCGTGGTCTTGATACTTGAAAACCTTGACTGGCTCTTGTTGCAAGATACGCATGTTTTCAGTAACGGGGTCAGCGGGTGATACCTCATCAGGTAGCTTGATTATCTCTTTTGCATCCGAGATGCCAAGAACCTCAAGCATTTGCCTGTGCAGTTTGCCCATGTCATAAAGCTGTGGCGCTTGCTGGGCTAACTGTAATGCCGCCTGATACTGCATCACCCTTTGAGACATCGTAGATGCGTTTGGGTCTGAAACGGGAATAACATCAACTCTGCCATCAAAATCTTCTGTGCGATTTGCTTCCTGTTCGGTTTCATAGGCATATTCCGGCCCCATGAAATCAAATACTATTTTTGCAATTAGTCTAAGCTCTGCCTTCAGTGATGAGTGCAACCGTGCCTGCACACCAGACATCACTTTCATAGACCGTTCCATCAGCGCCAAGGTTGTGCCAACAGGAGCCTGATTGTTTAAATCCCCCACCTGAACATCGGCAACAGAGCCTATACGCCGACCCTCTTCTACAATATTTCCTAGAAGCTGATACAAAACGCCTGATGGCTCTTTATAAGGTATAAATGTAATCGCGTCTTTGATTGCACCGCCGGGTACATCAACGTCACGGAACTCACCGGGCATTAGCGGCGAGTCATCACCCTTAATGCGAAGCCCGCGAGCCTTGAGGCCAGCCGGAAGATTAGAGAGCGTTCCCGCGTCAATGAGTTGCCGTAATATAGAAGTGGCGCTTTTCGCGAGGCCACCGATGAGATGTATGAGTCCGGTTCCATAAAATCCGAGTCCGGGTAGGTATCTATAGTGGGTGAAGTGTAGTCGCTTGGTTTTTTCGGGGTCATCTTCATACCAGTTCTTTCTAATAGACAGAACCGTCCTAGACGATTTGTCTATCGTTATAACATACGGACAGGCTAACCCATTTGGCTCATTAAATGGCGGGGGCATAAGCATATCTGTGTGTATTTCCAACAAGGTGTGCCTGTCGTCATCTTCAATTACTGCCGCTTCGCCATCAAGTTCGTCATATTTCTCCTGAATGTCTGAGTAGTCTGGCTCTGGGTCTGGTAGTTCGACCTCCCTGTAAAAGCCGTTGTAAATTAACTCAGCAACCTCGTTTGAGGTTTTCTTCATAACGTGTGTGTATCGTGGACATGTAGCCAAATCAGATGCGCCATAAGAAACAACGAAGTCCTCTGCCGGAACAAACATTGACGCTGGTCGTTTTCTGATTGGGTCATAGTAAGATTTTTTAAACGCCGACCCCGCAAGCGGTAGCCTGAACAACATCTGCTCAAGCTCATCGCGATACTCTGTCATCTCTTCGGTCAGGAGATAATTCATTTCGCTTTCGACACGCTGTGCTTGTTGTATTTTTTCTATTGTTTGCTTGCCAACAACTTTGGTGCGGACAGGGCCAGACGCAGGAAACAACTCGCCCATAGCCTGCGCTTGAAATCTTACCACTGCCTCAGTAAGCACTGGGTGGAAGACGCCAGAAGCACCCGCCCACGGCTGGCTTCTTTCTTCAATCTTCAT
>TARA_R100001591_G_scaffold30917_3_pt1 | contig 11177 bp, 11 predicted proteins | sample TARA_R100001591 | Tara Oceans TARA_R100001591 (sample SAMEA2622725) | marine metagenome | biome: marine biome (ENVO:00000447); feature: surface water layer (ENVO:00002042); material: "saline water (ENVO:00002010), including plankton (ENVO:xxxxxxxx)" | depth 5 m
GTAAACTACCTCATCACAACGTACCCAGCCCCACCTCTCCTGCCTAAACGGGCGACTGGTCAATCTCAACAGTCGAAGCTTCATCTATCACAGACAAGAAACTTTCAAGATCATGAATTGTAACCTTAAAATGTTCTTGTTGTAGAGGATCAAGATAAAGAAAAGCTTTTAACTCTTGAGCTGCTTTTAATAGTATCACAGCCTCTTCTACTTTTTCGTACAACTCTCTGTACTCTTGTATTTCTTCTTCCATCGACCATCCTACTTTACTTACCATCTTTCTCCTCTCTTGGAAGGTATAAAGGAACCCTTATCCATCCTGCTTTAGTTAATAAAATTTTAATTATGTGATCATAATTATATTCCATCTTTCTTTCCTTTCTAAGTATTGATTGGCTGTTTAACATTGAAAGAAACATTTAACTAACCGCCGTATAGGTTAGCACCAATCATTCTATTATCTAATAGAATATTTCTCTACAAGGCGATCTGCCTGGGAAAAAATACTATGAAGTTCTTTCAACTCCGCATATTTACTTCTCCAGGTAGCTAAATCACGAAACGCTTGTTGCAACAAATGGTTTCTATGACTTTCGTCTGCGATCGCCACGTCCAGTGAAACATAACCTCGAGCCTGCTCATCGTCAGACGTTATGGTTATAGGAACACTATGAAAAGCACGAACAGGTTCAGTTGTTTGCTGAGTCACGACGAGGACTGATCCCGTTAGTTTCCTGGCCTCAAACTTTCGATAGCTCTCAGCTGCTTTTGTATCGTCCCACGTAAAGCATGGGTGCAGAGGTGAACTCTTCTTTCTAGCCTCCCGCACAACCAGGTCTGGGGTGAGAGCCCCGTGCTTGTATTCCAAAGACTCAAGATGCTCTCCAGCAACCTGTGCCTCCACTGAATATCTTGTACCTTCTCTCCAAACGTACTCTTTATCACTTACTACTTTTACTCTAGGCAATTTTTACCTCCTTATCATACTCCATCTTTTGAACCTCAGTGACTGAGAACATACCGAAGTTACCATTCTTCTGTGGTCTCCACTCACCAACACCGGATGCAAATCCAGCAACGTTAAATACGTTGATCAACTGTTCAATTGACCAAGCGTTAGAGTTATACTTAACAGGAATGCTAGCTTCCCAATCTGTAAACTCACCTCTGTATCTAAGATCAGCAGCGCCCATACCTACACGAACCATATCCTCTCTCATGATTGGCTTACCCTTGATAGGAATAAGATCACAAGGTATGTGAAATGATCCACGTGCAGAGACTTTTGTTAAACCCTCAATGTGAGAGCAAGCGTTAACCGCAGCTGCCTTGAATGCAATTGCAGGAAAACCATAACCTGAACCGTCAGGCATCTTGTATAAAGAATCGTTGAAACACTTTTCAGGATCCTTCGCTTCTCTACCTGCGGCTTTAGCTATTTTCATCTGCTTATCTCTGATTTCTTGTTTTGCTTTTTCTGACCACTTGTTACAAATTAAAGGTGAACTCCCCTTCACTGTAATTACGCAGTCTTGTAGTTTTATTCCAGGTACTTGAATATTCTCTGGCTCTTTCTTTTTACTTGTTGGCATTTGACTTTCTCCTTTCTTCAGCTTCCTTGTCAACTAAGAACTCTATAAAGCTAGCAACAGATCTATAATCTTGTTCAGCCATGCTTTTGAGTTTTTGGTAGCTTGGTTTCTTAACCGCTACCGATTTGTATTTACCCGTGTCTGTCATTACAACCATCCCATCCATACGAAGATGGCAATAGCAATGCAACAACCGATTATTACTCTGAGCATTCACTCTCCATTTCTTCGTTCTGTATTAATATTAATTCGATCCAACTTGGTATTGTATATTCCATGTCGATCTCCTTTCTACTTTCTGTTTATAATTAATTATATATTATCTCATAATGTAATTACAAGTCCTAATTAGTTATTTTCTTAATTTTTTTCCGAAGGCAATCATACACGAGCACATCTAAAACACCCCTGTACGGTCCTTAAAACCGATTTAATTTACTCGATTTCTCCCCAATTATCGCCAATTTCACAATCCACCTTTACTGGGACTTTTAAATCGACACATTCAACCATAACCTTCTCAATCTTCCTTGCTTGAATCTCAGAGTCAAAAGAACAATCTAATTCATCATGAACTTGTATGTGTGGGACTATCCCTTCTTTATATAAATCTAAAATTGCTTTCTTTGTCATGTCAGCTGCACTACCTTGTATTAATCTGTTTAGTGCTTTGTATGTAAACGCTCGTCTAATATTTTTTCCATGTTCCTTTGTTGCCTGGTCCCTGTTCAACGGTTTGTGTATACCGAAACTGTTTGGCTCCCACAAATCAAAACGACATTTACGTCCAAGTAAAGTTCTAACAAAACCATTTTCTTGTGCAGACTTTGATGCTTGATCCGTGAGTTGTTTTACAAAAGGAACTCTGCTGTGATAGGTTTTAAATAACTCATCAGCCTGCTCATCATTTAATCCCAATTGACTTTTTAATTTACCCTTACCCATACCATAAAATAGTCCCAAGTTAATTGTCTTTGCAATCTTACGATCAATGTTAGCCATCTCAGCCACAGTGCCATGAAAGTCCAGGTCACTGTTATATCCATCAATGACTTTGTCAGCACCCTCCAGGCCATTCCTGGTTATAGCAGCATAGTGAGCCACAAGTCTGGGCTCTTGTTGATTGTAATCAAAGCAACCCCACTTTGCTCCCTCCTCAGGTATGAATAAACTTCTAATCATAGGACCTATCTTTTCATTACGAGCAGGTATCTGTTGTAAATTAGGATTGCTCATAGAAAACCTACCAGTTACTGTGCCACCCACATCAGACTTCATTTGATGTATCTCTGCATGTATACGACCTTTCTTTTGATGTTTCATAATTGTGTCAATGAATGTAGTCCTGGCCTTATTTATTTCACGAGCCTGAACCACAAGCTTTGCAAGATCACTATTGTGAGTCGCTAAAAAATTTTTATCAAACTTAGGCTCTTTTGCTTTTTGAGTTCTATTGTAAGGTATGTCCATAGCATCAAAGGCTTTGGCGACGGATCGTGCTGCCCAAACATCAACAGAAACTCCTGAAATAGATTTTATTTTTGTAAGGAGGGCATTCTCTTCTTCCAAAAGATTCTCTTTAATTTGAGTAGCACGACTGGTGTTAACCCGTACGCCTCTCCACTTCATCTCTATCAACGCAGGAAGTATATTGGTTTCAAGAGAAAAGACGGAAACTAGATCTTGTTTATATATTTCTGATTCTAAACGATGCCACAAACGTAAAGTCAGGTCAGCGTCTTGTTCTGCATAAGGTCCCACGAACTGAGCGGGGAGCTTAAACATCTCACCTTTTGGATCAACGCCCCACTCTTTCGCAGCTTCATATAATAAATTTTCATTCTTTTTTTCACCCAGGTAATCTTTAGCAACAGCATTGAGAGAGTAACCCATACGATTCTCATCAATAATTTGAGCTGCAATCATTGTATCAATATAATTACCATTCACTTGAATATCTTTTTGTTTTAGCCAACCCACATCATACATTGCGTTATGAAAAATTTTACGGTTTGGCAAAGCCATTAATTTTTTAAAATTTCTATAAAATATTTTCTCATCAAAGTTACCACCACCAGGATGTTTCAAAGGAAAGTAACCTTTCCAACCCTCTACAGCCACAGCTACACCAATAACGTCTCCTTCTCCAGTAGCCCAACCAGGTCCTAACTCTTTTATTTTTTCATCTCTTGTTTCTAAATCTACTGCTATTTCTTTTGCATCACTCAAATTAGGAATGCTCTCAGGTGGCAACCATTCACTTGGTGGTTGAAACATTGGTATTTGGTTGCTCATGTAAGCTTCAATCCTTTCTTCTTTGTATTCTGGTAGTATCCAATTGAATTCATTCATCTAAATATTTCTGAGAATTCTAAATTACTTTGACTAGCTATTAGATGCAAGGACTGTTTTGCTCTTGTAGCTCCAACGTAAAATACCCTTCTCTCGTCATCTGGGTTTATCAGATAACCTTCTTCTACTCTTTTTGTAATGTCAGTTAACAACATAACATTGTCAGCCTCACCACCTTTTGCACCATGAATAGTTGATACTTTTATTCTTGGTTTAAAATCTATCTCTTCATTATTTCGCAGTAAAGACAATACATAAACTTTCATTGTTTCTGACACTAAACTTAGTGCATAATGCCATGGCGTTTGTTGTTCTACTTTAAGTCCATGTTCCGTGCCCAGTGTTGCGATATTAAACATTTTCTTTTCATCTACACCTGTCAAACCTTTATGACCTCTAGCTACATCTTTCTCTAATTTAAAATATGAATACAAATTCTTTACTTGATCAAAAGAAACCTTATCACCTTTTTGTAAAGTTTCCCAAGTTCGTATTGCTTCTACTAATTTTTGTGACACAGATGGATTATCAAACTTCTCATAATACATGCCCATGTCCCGTAACTCCATGACAAGCTGATCAGCGATGTAATTAGTCCTGGCCAGGAGGAGCCATGATCCATGTTTCAAGTCTACCGAGTCAAAACGATGTATGTGTCTTTCCAAAAAACCTGACACAGGCTTAGGCCTGTATTCTTTTGGCACCCTATTATCTATCCTTGACACTAAACTATTTGCCACTCTATGCACTGCTATTGGCACTCTATATGATTGATTTAGTATTTCTCTCTTTCCCTCTAATTTTATTAAAAAATCAGGCTGTGCACCTGACCATTTGAATATGGCTTGATCATCATCTCCAGCTATATAAACCCTTTCTACCTGATCTTTCATGTTGTTTATCATCTGCCACTGTATGTAAGACAAGTCTTGAGCCTCATCAACTATCAACACCTCTAACTTACACTGTGGCTTTTGTTTATTATATTCCATGACCATATCTGTATAATCAAATAAGTTTCTTTCCTCCTTGTATCTTTTCAAAGCTCTGTCAACATAATCCAACTTCAACCAACCTCCAGGCACATGACCATATTCATGAAACACTTTATTTAAAGGCTCGTTTGTAACTTTAGCTAAATTTATGAGCTGCATATAAATATCCTCAGCTACGAAAGCACCGTAATTATCTACAGTTTTATCTGCGTTTTTTAATTTAACTTGAAGCAAGTCAGAGCACTCATTGTAATGCTCATCTTTCATAACATTTGTTTTATCTAAAGATAAAGAGTGATAAGCAAGACTATGTAAAGTTCTAAAGTTAGAAAAATCTTTTCTTTGTAAATTAAATTTTGTGCAGGCTCGATCAATTGCTTCACGAGAAGCTTTGCGGGTAAATGCAAAATATCCTATGCGGTCGGGTGGTGTTCCACGTTCCAACTCCTCTTCAACAATACGCAATAACCTAGTCGTCTTACCTGTCCCTGGTGGACCAAAGATAATGTTTGTATTACTCAATGTCGTATGTCTCTAGAATACTTTTACCAATCAGGTATGGAATGATAGGCACAACTGCATTACCTAAGCACTTAAGTCTGTCCACCCTTTTGGGTAAGCCATGAGCCACTCGACCCACGTTGGGTTCAGACTCCCACCATTTTGAGATCTCTGCGCTACTACAGCATTTAGATTCTTTCCATAACCTCTCCTGCCTGATCGTAGTTGAGATGCTCCCCCGTTGTTCTTGCTGTCGTTTGTTGTTGGAGTCGGCCACCTTAGAGCCACCCTCTCCTCCAACCTGCCCCTCTCTGTGCCCCGCTTCTGTATATTCTTGATGTCCTCTGCCATCGCTGCTGATGCCCTTGGAGTCGGCCACATCAAGTTTGGATGTGCCACTTGATCGTTCAGACTGATTGGCATACCCTTCTCTAATTTCATCTTCATTCTTTCCTTGCTCGAAGCTCCACGGCCACTGTGAGCATCTGGAGTTCTCCAAACCCTCACCGTATCTGCTAAGTTCAAACTGTGACTGCTCTTCCCGTCCTTTGATAATCTTCTCCCTGTCTTTGTTAAATTGATGTTTTGATGTTCTATCTCCTGTGTCGTTGGCGTGGGCAATAACCCAGATCCTTTCCCGTTGATGGTTGGCACCGATGCTCGAAGCTGAAATACTAAACGTCCTTGTTGAGTAACCTTCACTCTCCAAGTTCTCGAGTACGGTGTCGAGACCGAGTTTAACGTGTCCACTAACGTTTTCTCCAATGACCCAAGTTGGCCTGAGTTCTTTGACAAGCCTAAAATACTCTGGCCAGAGATGTCTCGGATCCTTTTCAGCTTTTTGTCGTCCAGCGACTGAGAAAGGCTGACAGGGGTATCCTCCTGTGATGATGTCGATGGAATCAATTCCATCTGCTCTGAGTCTTTCATGTGTTAGCTCCTTTATATCTCCATACACTGGCACGCCTGGCCAATGTTTTCTTAAAACTTCTTGACAGTAAGCTTCCCAATCACAAAAAGCCACCGTATCAACTAATCCTGCCTCCTCTAAACCAAGACTAAATCCACCTATACCTGAGAATAAATCTAAATGTTTTAAAATGGTATCTCCTCCTTCATAGATGGTAAATCTAAATTTACCTCTTCTTTCTCTTGGTCGGGCACGTACCACATGTAAACCAAGCGACCACGAACTCTCTTACGAGTGTCACCACCACCTATTTGCTTGATACGTGCTCCCATCTGAGTTGTAGTAAACTCAGTAAACCTTTTCTTCATTAAATATTCTTCTAGTGAAGACATTTTGAAGTAGATTTTTCCGTCTTCTGACCAGGCTTTTCCAATAAGAATCTCTTCAATATTGAGTGCCTTACCTTGATCATTAATGAAATTATCGAGATGTTGTTCAAAGCGACCTTCCTTTCTAACCTCTTTGGGCATTTCTATTATTTCGACTGATTGTAGTAGCTGCTGAATACGAGCAGTCCAGTCTCTATTACTTAATGGATTTGGGAGTACATTTAAGTTATCCATACAAGCTTTTCGAAACTTAGACTGCTCGAACAGGCTATCTGTGGTCAACTCTAAACGCCTACCATCAACGTTTAGAAACCAAACAGATTCATCGGATTGATACTTTGTCAAATCACCAAACTTATGTTCATAATCTACACCAATACCAAATTGTCTTTGACGACATAAATTAGAATTACAATGTGAACACATTGGTTGATCTTTACACTTGTACGCATATTCTTTCTTTTCATGTTGCCTGATCGTTTTATTTACTTGGTTTATAGATAACGCTGGGTCCATGTATTTATGATTGAACTCAGATATTTTATCTTGCCAGTGATCAGGAAAAGCTTTCTTTGCATACACTGCGTATTGATACAAAGCATTGTCTCTTGTACCTTCAGGGAAACCCTCAGCCATCAAAGTTTCCAAACAAGGTGGACCATCCTTTAACTCTCTTGACTCTTCAACAACCTTTACATCTTTCAGTTCTTTTGGAGTCAAAACATATTTATCATATAATTGATAAAACTCTTCCACAGACAGTGAGTTGCCCTCATCATCCATGGCATATCTCATACTCTCATCACCACCGTGATAAGGTAGATTTAAAAAATTACCTGTATCTCCTCTATCTTTTTTTATCTCTTCTTGCTTTGGAAATATCTCACAATCTGCATATCCTAAAGAAGCAGCTATCTCTGATAACTTAGTTCTCATTAAAGATGCAGGCACAGGCTGTTTAGCAAAAAGAAATAGATGTGCCCCGCCACTCTTAGAACGACACACAATCATAGGAATATTTTTGTTTCTTAATTTTTTTATTATGGCTTTGAAATCTAGAGGATATTTATCAATATCACAGCAACCCCAAAAACAATTGGAATCGTCCATGATAGGAATTACTCCTAATCCAGGGTCCTTACCGTCTAGATGAGCATCATAGTATTGATCAAACAAAGGCTCTTTTTTAATGTAAGCTTTACCAGAAAGCTTACCATTCTCCTTTGTTTCACCTTTATAATAGACACCATAGGCTCTATCCAAACCCTTAAATATCTCTCTAAATTTCTCGTATTTCAAATGCACTCCCAAAAATAAAGGGGGCTTATAGCCCCCTAGTTAATTTAAAATGGTATGCTTGAATCTGTGGTATCAGATGAAGTCTCTGCTTCTTCATAAGAAACGTTTCTTTCACCTTTTCTACAACTTTCTTCAAACTCTTTCGCCATGCTTAGCAACTCACCACCGTTAGGTAGCTCGGTGAGAACTGCTTCCTTGGTAGGACCATTCCAACCATACCAAGTGCCTTTGTCGTTTGACTCCTTCATTGTTGTCCACTTATAAACGTGAGCAAAAGCAGGAGCAGCGAACAAGTTTCCGTTCTTTCCTTTTAAGAACTGTCTCTTCATCATGGTGTTCCAACGCTTACTGTGTTTAAGCTGTGTAGACTTAAACGTGATCACAGCAGGTGATGGCACATCATCTTTACCAATAACCAAAACGAAATGGTTATGACAAGTGTCAATGTAATTACCAGTGTCAAGCCTATCCTTATTCTGATCATCTCTTTTTGTTTTCATCAGAATATCAGAGTTAGCATCATACACATTGATAGGTGCACCTGAACCTTGTCCACGGTCAGCCCACTCAACATACTGAAGCTGAAAGTAACAAGGCACGACTCTCAAACCTTCATCAGATTTGTACAGTTCTTGAGTCACGGTATTATAAATCATACCTGCCTTCGCACCCTCTATCTCTTCTAGTTCTGGCGAAAGTTGCATTAATATTTTTATTCTTGGTGTAGCCATTGTATCGTTAGATACATTTTGTAAGCCTCTACCACTGAGAGCTTCTAAGCTATCAAGAGTCACAGTTGCAACTGACTGTGTTTTCTTTTCCTGCACTGCTTTACCAGTAGACAGTTTCTTTTTATTTACGGTTTTTCTCTTACGCATATTTATCTCCTTATTTTTATTTCGTTCAAAACATGTACCCCGAAAAGATCTAAAGGTAATTCGTGCGGGTTGCCTTTATCCAGCTGCTCTTTGAAAAAAGCTTTAAGAGTGCTTGGATGTATTTTGGCATCATCCACCGGTTGAAGTCCTTGCTCTTCGATTGCACGTATGAACATTTCTGCTTGAGAGTCTTCGCCCTTTGCGAAGTTTGCTTTTACCTCACGCTTAATCAGATCACCAAATCCTTTTTTTCGTAGTATATCAAAAGCTTCAGATTGAATATCTTTCTTGATATGTGCTACTACTTTCTCAGATGCAGTGACTTTTGATCCATTAGCCAAGGTAAGTGAAGAAAGATTCTTAGCCCTAAGCAACTCGGCTGTCTCATCATACAACTTCTGTAACTTTTGATTGAGACCTTTTTTATGTGACTCAATATTCTCAAGTTCAGCTACAGTTGATTCGATTTCATGACACTTCGAGCCCAATGAGGACAAAGATCCATCGTCAAGTTTACCTAAATCCTTAGATGATTCTTCTAAAGACTCAAGTATAGATGCGTTAGTCATTACGTTCTCCTATAGAGATCTATTGATACAGGATAATACTTTTCGTGTCTTTTATCCCACTTCAACAGATTAAATTTACCACCATTCAACTCTGAGCAATATGCGCACACAATGCCTATCAAAGAAGGGTCGCCCATACAAAGTATGTAATCATCGTCTGTAAACGATTTGATTGCACGCTTCATCTTAGCAACAGCTGGTCCTGGACTCAGGATAACTTGATAGTTGGGTGGCATGACAGGGACAAGTTCACCATACTTATCAGCAGATAAAATGTCCTTACCAGGCATTTCTTGTACTACATATACTTTACTCAATATTTACCTTCTTTCTAACGTAATTATATAGTACTTGATATTACAATTTCAAGCATTATATTCATGATTAGAAAGAAATGAAAAAATTACAGGACTATCCGTTTAAGACTGAGCCTTTTGCTCATCAATTAGCTGCACTGGGCGCTGCCCTTGATAAGGAAGAGTTTGCTTGGTTCATGGAAATGGGTACAGGTAAAACATTAGTTGCAATATATAATGCTAGTTGGCTGTGGGATAGAGGTGATATTGAAACACTAATGGTCATAGCACCTAAGACTGTTTATAAAAACTGGAAAAGAGAACTTAAAAGTCATTTACCTGACCACATAACTCCTGACATATTCGTGTGGGGGTCAGATAATAAAGCAGAGGATAGAAAAAAATTAGAAAAAGTTTTTTTACCTAATGATAATTTTAAAATTTTATTAATGAACGTAGAAGCTTTTAGCACTAAAAAAGGTGTTGATTTTGCAAAAAAGTTTTTGTTATCACATAAAGCTATGGTGGCTGTAGATGAAAGCACTACAATAAAAAATCCTACTGCGGCCAGGACTAAAAATATTTTAAAATTATCCCCGCTAATTAAATACAGACGCATCATGACAGGTTCTCCTGTTACTCGTTCACCGATAGATCTATATGCACAATGTGCTTTTTTAAGTGAAGACTTATTAGGGTTTAGTTCTTTTTGGACATTTAAGAATAGATACTGTGTAATGGTAAAAAGAAATATGCCTACACATCAGTTTAGTATGATAGTCAGTTATCAAAGACTTGGTGAGTTAGCCGATAAGTTAGATAATTTTTCATACAGAGTTTTAAAAGATGATTGTTTAGATCTACCTGAGAAAATATATCAAGTTCGTAATGTATCAATGACTCCAAAACAATTAGAGATGTATGTTACCATGAAAAGAATGGCAATAGCAGAATTAGAGGGAGAAAGATTGACAGCACTATCAGCGCTGACACAAATATTAAGGCTACACCAGATAGTTTGTGGCCATGTGAAGCTAGATAACGGAGAAGTAAAAGCAGTAGAGAATAACAGGTTAAAAGAATTAATGAGTATATTAGATGAGACATCAGGCAAAGTTTTAATTTGGGCAAACTATAGACATGACATTCAAACAATTGCAACAGAAATTTCAAAGGTGCACGGTCCACGATCAGTTGCTACTTTTTATGGAGACACACCGAGCGAGGAAAGACAACAAATTGTGGATGAGTTTCAAAATGGCGAGGAGCTTCGTTATTTTGTAGGTAATCCTAAAACAGGAGGCTATGGTTTAACTTTAACCAAGAGTCACACTGTGATATACTATAGTAACTCTTATGACTTAGAAGTCCGGTTACAATCGGAGGATAGAGTGCA
>TARA_R100001591_G_scaffold27031_1_pt1 | contig 11137 bp, 7 predicted proteins | sample TARA_R100001591 | Tara Oceans TARA_R100001591 (sample SAMEA2622725) | marine metagenome | biome: marine biome (ENVO:00000447); feature: surface water layer (ENVO:00002042); material: "saline water (ENVO:00002010), including plankton (ENVO:xxxxxxxx)" | depth 5 m
CTGTTTTTTTTGAAAATATCTATAGAATTGAACCTTTTGTAACAGTGCGAAAAAATATCAGCTATATAAAATATCCTCTCATATCTAAATGAATCATATAAATAAATCTCTTTTATGTATGAAATTATTAATTCTGCTAATTTTTTACGTATCTGGACCTCATATATTGAGTTATAAATCTGCTCATCAAAAACAACTCCTGTATCTTCACAAAACGCTAAACAAACCCTTTTGTCATCATCTTTAGCAACACCTAGTTCAAATAATAAATCAATATAATCAACAAAAGGATGACCCATGCTAACATTATGAAGGAAATCAAAATAAAAACCTTGAGATCCATAGAATATCGAATCTAGAGAGATTCCCATATGACACTTATATTTCAAATCTTCATAAACATGACACAACCGATCTTTAATTTGTTTTTTTAACTCAAGCAAAAAATTTAAGCACAGGTTGTAATCAGTATATAGCTTAAACGAATTTATAGCATCTTTGCTTAAAAATGAATCAGGGTTCATAGTGTCACAAAAATCTAAAATTGAACCCTTGTATGTTTTTGGGACTCTTTTTGACGTAAAAAATGTATTCTTATAAGATTCTTTAAAAGAATTTAAGCTGTTTAATACAATAGATCTACCGTGATTTCTAATACTTTCAGCCTCTGGCACTTTACTTAGTAGACAACAAACATCATCTCCCACTTTTATTTTTCCATAATTTACAATCTCAGGTATATAAGGAGATTTATGAGATCTTAAAAAAGAAGATTCTTTTTTTAATACTTTATCTGACTCATCTAAAGAAATTTTCAGTGTGAATTTTTCATTTTGTTTGTTATATACAGAGAATAAATCATAATCATCTAAAACACCAAGTATATTGATACTTTCAATTTCCAAATCGGGATTGAATTTTTGTAAAACGGTAGATGCAAATTTTTTCTCATCTTCATTATCGCCAATCTCTCTAAAAGAGTAAGCTTTGCCCTTAAATAAAGAAGATATATCCACACCTATAATAAAAAAGAACCTCTCTTTTTCAAGAGAGGCCCTTGATGGGTTATATTAGCATTGTATTAGGAAACTTTGCCAAAGTTTTTAGACGCAATACGAACACCAGCGATACTGGTTTTAGCGAGCTTGCGACTCACCCCCGCATTACGATCATAAACATTAACATAGTTATCAGTCTCTCCCATAAGCTGGGCGTTCATAGCTGTGCCCTGCGTAGTGTAAAGACCGAAAAACCTACCTTTAGTATTACGGATCGCTTTCATGACCCTAGTATTGACTTTCTTCATAGGCGCTATTCTAAGTAAAAGATAGCGTTTTGTCAACAACTTTTAGATAAATTTTATCTATTTTGCAATTTTTCACCAAAAACTTAGAAAGAGGCACTTGTATGACGCTTTTTACCAGGTTTTTAATCTGTCTTGCGTGACTATTTTTTTCTTTTACTTGAGCAAAAATATGTTTTCTAATGGAAGAATCGTAACTTATTTCTAGACCTTTTTCTTCTAGCCTATTCTTAATTATTTTAAGCTCTTGATTTATAATTTTTTGCAAATGAACATCACTCAAACTATTAAAAAATATAACTTCGTCTATCCTAGCTAGTAATTCAGGTCTTAAATGACTTTTAAGAGCTTTTTTGTATAGGTTAGCATCACTTTGTTCATCTGGCACAAATCCCATACTACGTTTGGACTTTTCACTGTGACCAATATTAGATGTCATAACTATAATTGTATTACTGAAATCAATTTCACGGTTAAGATTATCAGTAGCGTTACCCTCATCTAAAATATGCAACAGTAGGTCTAAAATCTTAGGGTCGCACTTCTCTACCTCATCAAACAAGACCACACAATTAGGGTTATTTCTTACAAATTCTGTTAACAATCCACCCTCCTCAAAACCTACATAGCCAGCGTTGGCACCTATGAGCTTAGAAATAGCAGTTTTATCCTGATATTCGCTCATATTTAGTTGTATGTAAGATTTTTCATTACCAAAAAAGTATTTAGATATTTTCTTGGCTGTAAATGTCTTACCCACGCTAGTGCCACCTATGAACAGAAAGTTCGACAAGGGCTTTTGTGGGTCATTTAAACCACTTTTAGCGCAAGATAATGCATTATTTATAATGTTAATTGTCTCCTCTTGACCAAAGATTTCACTATTCATCTGTTTCTCAAAATTCTTGAAAGATGAATTGTTTTTAGTTATACTTTTGGCTGATAAACCTGTCTTTTCACTAAAAATAGATATTATATCTTTTTGTCTTACTTTATGCTTCCGACCTTTTGGTTTAGAGCTACCAGCTAATTCTTTTAAATAATCTTTTATAACTTCTGTAAACTCCTCTTCATTTAGTTTTTCATCCCCACTATTCTTTACAAGATAATCACAAAGTTTCTCTTTAGCACTAGTCATTTCTTTTGACTCAGTAAAGTATTTTATCTTTGTTCTAGCTCCAATTTGATCTACTAAATCAAAAGCTTTATCTGGAAATCTTTTGTTACTTAATAAGCTATCACACAAGTCTAAAATAGTGTCTATATCTTGTTCTTTATAAGATACATGATGAAATTTTTCGTAAAAAGGAAGAGCTTGCATCAATATCTCTTTAGTAGCTGATTTAGAAGGTTCTTCTATGATAATTTTATCGAATCTTCTTTTCATAGCCGTGTCTTTCTCAAAGAATTTTTTGTATTCTTGAGATGTCGTAGCCCCTATGCATTTTATGTCTCCCCTAGCTAAAGCAGGTTTTAACATATTAGACGCATCAACAGCACCCTCTGAATTACCAGCGCCAATAATAGTGTGGATTTCATCAAAAAACAACACAATATGCTCATCTTTAGCTGCTTCAGCGATGAGCGCCTTGAATCTTTCCTCAAATTCACCTCTGTATTTAGTGCCAGCTATCATAGCGCTAATATCTACATTATAAATTGTCACCATTCCCAAGTGAGGAGGAACTTGTTGTGTTACAATTTTTTGGGCTAAACCCTCCACAATAGCTGTTTTGCCCACCCCAGCCTCACCAACTAAAATAGCATTACTTTTGTTCTTCTTAGATAAAATCTCTATAAGTTCTTTTGTTTCACTATCTCTACCTGTGATCTTAGCGGGTTCATCTGTTATGAACTTTTCATTAAGGTTTATACAATATTGTTGTAAATTACTTTTAGAAGATTTTTTTTCTGGTTCCTCTGAAAAGCTTACGAACTTGGGGACTCTTTTACTTTCTATCTGTAAAATATTTTTAACTTGATCTGTGGGCGGTATACTTGTTTCTAATATATGCGTTTCTATAACATCTTTGACATGAGCTGGCTCAACTCCTTTACCCCTTAAATACTCTACGAATTCACCACCAGCATCTAATACCGTGTATAGTAAATGTTCGACGTTGATGAAAAAACTATCGAACATATCTGAAAATTCTTTCGCAAAAAGAATGATTTCATTTATATCTTGATGCCAACCTCCTTGCCCCTTTGTTTGTTTAAATTTTTCAGAATTTTTAGATGCATACTCTTTGAATATATTAGCATACATTTCTGTATTTAAAGAAACTCCATAACCTTTTAACTTTATCTTTAAACTATCAGACAAATTAGCCAAACAGCCATATATTAGGTGAGGAGCGTCTACAACGGAGTGGCCATTAGCCTCTGCAAATTTTTTAGCATCCTTTAAACCTTGTTTAGCTTTGGGGGTTAGGTTGAAATCGGTTAGACCCATCATAATTCTTTACACTATTTAACTTCAGATAACTTCATGTAGATTTTATCCTTTAGGGGAAATATTTTGTCAACAAATACAACATCGTCACCTTTAGATCCATATATAATGATAATATCGTTTTTAACTGGTAATTTTTTACCACTATCTAGATAATCAGTCAACCTAGATTCTTGATCACTATCTAAAAATAGACCATTTACTGATCCAACCTCATCTTGAATAGCTAATCTAGCATATTTATTGCCATTTCTGCTAGTTCTCCTCATTATATCAGTTAGAACACCTACAAATTTTATGTTAGATCTTTCTGGTAAATCTCTAATGACCTCTGATGAGTGGAACTCATCCTCGTAACTAAACACCTGCCTAATATTATGTGAATAACTATAACCAAGCAACTTCTCTTCGAAAAACCAATTAGCATATTTAAGATGTTGTCGATTCATCTCAAATATCTCTTTGTATGGTGAGAATTTCTTACGGAAAGTCTCAAACCTTCGGTCAGCAAACATTTTCCGATTGTCATCGCCCACCATATCTTTTTTACGAGTATCGTGTATGGCTGTGATTATATCATAATTATATTCTTCTCCTAGAGATATTAAATTTCTTTTCTCCCTGTCTGTAAGAATATTAAATGTCTGAGCTTCTAAGACTAGCCTACATCTATTGCTAGAAACAAATGAATCAAGTAAACCAGCTTGTATTAGTGCGGACAAAGTTCCTATATTCAAACCCGCTTGTTTCGCAGAAATAAATACTTCATACTTGTTATCAAAACTTTCCTCCCTGAACTCTAGAAGAGATTCTAAAACCTTAGTAGAGACACCTTTGATTGAGTTCAAGCCGTATCTTATGTTCTTTCCCTCTATCTTGAAATCAATATCAGACTTGTTTAAATCTGGTGGTAAAAGCTTTATATCGAAGTTGCCAAGCTCCTGAGTAATTTTAGCTATCTCCTCATGAGAGTTGGGTTCATATTTAGTGTATTTTAAAAGACTTAAAAAGAATTCTTGAGGATAATTAAACTTTAAGTAAACAGTGCAAGCAGCAAGGTAGGCATAACTGATTGAGTGAGACTTGTTAAAAGAATAGTTGGCAGAATCCTCTGCGACCCTCCAAAGAACATCTCCGATAGCTGGATCTAATTCATTTTCTTCTATTTTCTGCTCGATCTTAGCTTTCCAAGCTGGCATCTGATCGACCTTTTTCTTACCTACTATACGGCGCAACTGCTCTGACTCATCTAGACTAAAGCCAACCTTTACGGCCATTTTCATAAGCTGTTCTTGGTAAAGAGGAATACCACCCGTATAACTAAGGATGTCATCAAAGAACTCATGCACGGACTGAAACTCTCCAGTTCTGACATAATCAGCATAACTATCTTTGAAGTCTAAAGCTCCAGGTCTTGCTATAGCTACAACTGCTGATAACTGCTCTAAGTTTTGAGGCGCAATCTGTTGACAGACTTTGAAATTGGTCTCTGCCTCTATCTGAAACAGACCTTGAGGGGATCTTAAGCAAGCGAGAGCGGCGTATATGGAATCGTCATTGGGGTCTATGTCTTCTGCTTTAATGTCGAGCTGCTTACAAACGTCATGAACGACTGATAATGTCCGCAAACCTAGAATATCAAACTTAACACTAAGGCTGGCGACATCATTCATATCGTAACCTGAAACAAGCGCTCCATCGTTTGTTGTTTGTAGCGGCATGATATTTTCTAAGTCATAGTATGAAATACAAATGCCAGATGGGTGGACCCCAGTATTCTTGTTTAAGCCTTGTAATTTTTTAGCTATCTTGAAAGCTTTAGAATGTTTATCTGCATAAGATCGAAAACTTTCACTCTCTTCATAAGCGTCATCTAACTTAGCAACAATACCAAAGTGTTTTGGTATAGTATCGCTGATTTGATTGACTTCCTGTTCATTTAACTCCTCCACTATTTTGCCGCACTCTTTCATGCAGAGCTTACTACTTAATGTGTTTAAGGTTAAAATCTTAGATGTCCTGCCCTCAAATTTTTTCTCAATGTATTTAATAACTTCTAACCGACGATCATAAGAGATATCGTTATCAACATCAGCTAGTAGGCTACCATCGAGGTAAACCTCACCTTCATGCTCTATCTTTCTCGCTCTGCTCTTAGAAACAAATCTCTCAAAGAAAAGATCGTATTTAATCGGGTCAATGTTAGTAACGCCAATAACATAAAGGACTAAAGATCCTGCCGCACTACCCCTACCTGCGCCTGTGGGAATATCATTCTCTTTACAATAATTAAGAATATCCCAATTCAAAAGTATGTAATCTACAAAGCCTAACTCATCAAAAATCGTTAGCTCTTCTTTTAATCTTTCGTAATAAACTGTGGCGTTATCTAGTTTGTCTATACCTTTTTCTTTGACCTTGCTAAAGCATAGCTTTCTAAGGAATTGAAATGTATTTCCCAGGTCATCACAAGATACCTGATCGTAATATTTTTTTTCTATTTCAATCTCTGGCAGCTTTACACCAACTGGAAAGGGAGTTTTGTATCCTGTGTATTTAGTTGCACTCATATATCTAATTCAAAAAGTTGTTTGCGAAAAATCTTAAAATTCATCTCTATGTCATACAATGCATCATGCAGTCTCTTAGGATCATGAGGAATGTTATACTTTTTTAGCAAGAAACCTTGAGATGTTTTCAAGCCCCTCTCTTTGTAGTTCACTAATCTATATTGCCAACTAATAAAGTCTTCATTATCTACAGGTATTTGTTTGGCTATAGCAGTAGCTAAAGCCCTAGTATCTATAATTCTTTCTATGTAATCATAATCAACCTCTTGACGCATAAGGTGTCTCCAAACATTAAGCATATAAACATCAAAACCTAAAACATTTTGACCTACTAACAGAGTATTTGGATCATAAAAGTCTTTAGCAAAAAGATCCCAAACTTCTTCTGGCGGCTTACATTTTTTTCTATAGCTGGCTTGACTAAAGCCTGTGACTCTAGCTGCATCTGGAGAGACATTTAGATCAGGCCAATCTATATAAAGATCATGCTTAGATATAATCCTATCGCCCTCCGCTACAAGCCAAGCTATCTGCCAAGGCTTTGAGCTAACTAGATTAAGACCTTCAGTCTCAGTATCAAATACTAGATACTTTTGTTTTTTGTTAAACCTAAGAAGCGCCTCGTTCATTTTTACTCTCTAGATATGATTCAAAACAAAACTCTTTGCTACCGAAATGATTTAACCTTGGACTACTTAATGTAGCAGCTTTCCCAAAGTTTCTGTTGCAAAGAATCTTATATGTTTGCAATGCTTCTGCATCTTCTTTGTTTTTGTAAAAAATACTTTTAACAAGCCTAACTGGTCTTTGTAAACTTTTAGAAAATTTTATTACTTTGCTTTCTAATAAAGTATCAAAAGGTAAATTATTTCTTTCGACCCAAAATGTGGGAGATATATTACTAAAGTCAGGAATACATTTCTTAAGATAAAGATTATTATTAAAAATAAAAGAATCGTAGAAAGGTATCACAAGCTCAACATCGTCAGTCCATATGCTATTTAAGAATGCGAAGTCTACCTTGCCATTTCCCGTATGAGCGTAAGAATAAATTTTGTAAAGTAAGCGACAACCTTCATCATTTTTAGCGAATATCACTATTTTATGATCTGAGTTGTCATCTTCATTGATGTCATTGCAACAAGTAACTCTAAGACCAAAAACAAGAGCGATACCCTCTTCTTGGCAGCGATTATGAGCCGTGACAAAACCCGTCATAGAGTCCTCAACTAAAACAAGTGAGCCGATTGAGTTCTCTTTACAAATCTCAATGATACTATCAGCTCCACCCTCTTTTGATTCCTTATCTAAGGTCAAAATACTTTTACCTATAGAGAAGGTTGACTTAAATACTGGAGTCATCCTCTACATTTTACAGTCACTAAGCACCAAGTCAAGAACAATGTGCGGGACAACCTTTGTAGTATCGCATTTCGTATGTGCAACCCTCTGGCACTAAATCTTCCGAGAAGTCTTCCTCGAAATAAGATTTAATAAAATTACCCTCCTGATTGTGTATTTCATAGTAAAAGAAATCAAACTTCATTGAACAGTGCCACTTAGGATTACCATCTTTTTTGAGTTCTCCTTTTTGGGTAGCAAATCCACATAATAATTTACCGCTAAAAGAATTGTCGGTTGGAAACCCCTGATGAGCTGCATAGTTTTTTCTAGCGTCTTTCTCTGTAAAATTATCTAAATATTTTTGTATTTCGGAAAGCTGCATTTCAAAGCCAATAAGTTCATCATCATCCAATGGCTCCATACGCATCACACCTGATTTGTTAGCATCAGGGTCTAGATCAAATTTTAGAAATAAGAATTCACTGACTCTTTTTGAGTATTCTGGAAATAAATTTTTTACAGCTAAACTATACATTAAGTCTTGTAAATTATCAGTGCGATCTTTGCCTTTAAAAACTTCTTTGCTTGTTTTGAAGTCTCTTATTATAGCAAACTTTTTCTTTTTGTATAAGAATAGTTTATCTATAAAACCTCTAATTTTATATTTTATATCGCCATCGCTTTTGATAATATGAAAATCTTTTTCAGAGTATTCCTCTGTAGGTTTGCCCATGTCTGCTCCAAAAAAATCATATGAAAGACCATTAAAGATCATATCTTTCATCATCTCTACATTCTCCTCATCATCCACACCCTCCCTAACAGCATGAGACATTATCAACCTTTTTATAGATGGTATACAAAATACATCTTGTGTTTTAAGTATCTTGTTAAAGTATTTTTTGCGGCCTTTCACACCCAACACCTCAAAAACTAAATGACAAATGGAGCCGCGCTTGGCTCCTTCATTACTCTTGTCTGGTAGCTTAAGTTTGTATTTGCACCAGTATAACCACGAACACGATTGAGCCGTCTTTATTCTGCTTGCAGATAAAGGTGTGTTCGGTTCAGGCATCACTAATAAATAGGGCTGTTTTTATATCTTTTTTAGTGAAGCTAGAAGGGTTGTTTTTGACAAACTCTAAAATATATTTTATCTGAGCGTCCTTGTCTATGTCTTTATCAAGCCAAGAATTTAGATTATAATTATCTAAATGTGCATCACCAAAATCATTATAGCCTTTAGGTGGGAATTTTACAGTTAGCATATCTAAATCAAAATACTTAGACAACTTTAAAAAACTTTTTAATGCAGCTATGAATCCTCGGTTCTGTTCACTAGCTTTGTCATTATTAGTCGAAATATAAATATGACGTATAGACTTACTATTAAGATAGTTAACGATGTTATTGTTAACAGATAAACCAAAGATAACCAGCACGTTCTTAATACCTTGATCATAAAGCGCCATTGCATCTCCAATGCTTTCTACTAAGACAACTTCTTGTTTTTTTGTTATCTCTTGATCTACAAATGTTTTTTCGTTGAAGGCTGGGTATACCCAATTGTTTCTTTTGCCTATGTGTTTCCATTTTGGATAATCGTTATCATCATCTACTTTCCTGCCAGAGAAACCAACAATTTGTTGGTGCTCATTGTATACGGGGAAAACCATCCTCCTATACATCTTGCCGACACCAGCAAGACCAGCTTGAAATAACTCTTGGGTATGGTCAGAGATGTTCCTTTGTTTATAAAAATTATAGTTTGGGAAAAGCCTATCAAGCGTAGAATCTGGGTATATCTTTTCCATCTCTATCTTTTGTTTAGGTTCATAGGTAGTTTCTGTGACTACAGCGCTATTGCCAATAATTTTAGCGACTTCTCTATCATCTTTTAGAGTAAGACGTATTAATGCTTCAAAAGGCATACAGCCTTTGTTTTGCACAAAATCCATCCAAACTCCTGTATTCTTATATATCTTTACAGCAGTTTTATTGTTTCCGTCACGATAAATAGCCTGAGTTCTCCAGTGATCCCCACAGTCAATTAGAGAGTATCCAATAGACTCTAGTATTCCTTGGAAATCTTCAGAACTGATCGAAGTCTGGGATTGTTTCTTGGAATCCATCACTATCTAACTCTTCGTCTCCATCTTGAACTCTAGCAATATCTCTCAGATCTCCACGCTCAGTAATATTAAAATTCATAAATTCTAGGTTTATAGAATTCTTCCTTAAAGAGTCTCCTATCCTAACTGGCTCTATGGCTCCCGCAATATCACTACCTAAGTGTCTTGCTTTTACATTGATTAGTTTGTGTGTGCCAAATCTACCGCCCTCAGTCTCAATCTCATCAGCGGTCTTATTTCTAAGAATGAACATATGAGAACAGAACTGAGTAATCCTATCTGATAAAGAAACAATTGACTCATCATCAACAATGTTTTGTGAGTTCCTGTTGTTCGTAATGCCGTATCTATTTGATTGAACAGAGGTAATCATGGGTATGACTGGATTGCCATCATGTAAGATTTCTTTCTGCACACACTTTTTAAACTTATCAACCATCTCGCCTACCACTTGCCACTCAGACTTGTTAGCTACGTTTTCAGAGGTTGTCTTAATATAATCAAAAGAAAATACCATAGGATTACCACGACCCACCTTAGAATAATAAAATCTTTTAAGTGTGTTGACCATTGTGTCCACATCCATACCGCCCACGTTATAATAAAAGAACTTAAGATTTTTAATCTTTGGCCAAACAGATCTAACCTTACCCACAACCTCTTCCCCTGCTTGTCGCCACTTACCGCTTTCTAAAAGATGCATGGCTACCCCAGATAAAGCCGCACACTGACGCATCACAAGCTCCTCCTTGCTCATCTCGCCATTATCAAAATGAAGAACGGGCACATCATATTGCAAGCTCACTTTAGTAGAATAATCCATACAAAATTGCGTTTTACCCACTCCAGATCTCGCCACTACAACTGTTATGTTTCCAGGTCTTAGGAGGGAGCCGTATATCTGATTGACTTTTGGATGAGGCCCCATCATTCCAAATTCAGTTAGTGGATTATTGCCTCTATCTTCGACTATCGCCTCCATATCTTCATAGATATTCTCAGGCACATCGTTACCTAACTCGTAAAGATTTATCCTAGAGTTGTAAACATTGTCGGCAGCCTCAATTATAGACCTGTAAGATGCTTCTGGGGGCATAGCCTTCATCTTTTTGGCTATATTCTGTGAAGACTCTAATATCTCTCTCCTAATAGAATATTTTTTTAGTTCCTTAGCTGTTTTAATAGCATTACCTTTAGGAACTTTTCTTAGTGCTAATGACTTAATATAGTCAGCAGGGTTGAGATTATCCTCAAACGAAAGACCAACCTCATTTACTCTCTGAGCGATAATAACTTCATCAACCTCATCACCAGAGTCTATAGCTTGTTTGAT
>TARA_R100001591_G_scaffold48541_1_pt1 | contig 11115 bp, 8 predicted proteins | sample TARA_R100001591 | Tara Oceans TARA_R100001591 (sample SAMEA2622725) | marine metagenome | biome: marine biome (ENVO:00000447); feature: surface water layer (ENVO:00002042); material: "saline water (ENVO:00002010), including plankton (ENVO:xxxxxxxx)" | depth 5 m
AAATTAAAGTTATATACTAATTGATTTCAAATACTTTTCAAGAGTAATTTATTTCTGTGATAACTTGTCTTACATTTATTGGAACAATATTTTTTCCTTTGCTCCATTGTTGTAAATTCTTTACCGCAATATTTACATTCTTTTTTTAGAGCATTTATATATTTCATTTTAATTTGTATTTGTTATACCTATAACAGGCAAAGTAAAGTCCACGTTATCTAATGTGAAACCATCTATAGAAGATTTAGATGTAACCACACTTATCGCTGGAAGTGTGAAATCTACATAATCTAAACCAACAATCTGAGAATATGTAGGCAAACCACTTGCACCACCTCCTCCACTTGCAACACCTTTCCATTCACTACTGATTCTTGCTTGTACTTCTGTTGCAGTTTTCCAAGTTCCACTAACATTTACATAAACATCATCTGCCTGTTTCCAAGTCCCACTAACATTTATATAAACATTTGAAGCCATCTATTCACCAAAATTTTTTAAATCTTCTTCAAATTTAGCTTTTTCTGTAGCATATTCCGTCTCTCTCGTTTCTTGCTCAGTGATTAAATTCTGTATTTCACTTTCAGTCATATCCGCATCTTGTCTCATAATGATAAAAGAATCACCATTCTGAATCTTATACTCATATTTATTGTCTGATAATTTAATTTTTTGTAATACAGTGATCATGCTTGACTTACCTCCAAATCATCAAAATAAACATACTCTGTTGATTGTGAACCATAACCACCGATTTGTATAGTCGCAAGACCTGATGCTGTAGGTGTAAATGTAGTCGTTATTTTTACCCATGTATTTAAAGAATTACTTGAAGTATCAGCTTGTACATAACTCGTCATTCCTAATTCATTATTTTTAGCAATACGTAAAAATCCAATGGCACCAGAAGCAGTTTTATAAGTCCAAATACTAATAGTAACTAACGATCCACTATTTACAATAACTTTTCCTAAATCAATAATTAAAGTACTACTACTTAGACTACTATATGGATTACTAATCATTCTCCAAGCCAATCCACTATTAGTATGTCTTATTGTACTTTCTGGTCTTAATTCTCCATAACTCCAAATATTTCTATCATCACCAGAGACATTATTATAGTTTTTACATAATAATTTTGCATCGCCATTCAAGTCTATCTGTGTACCAGTTGTCGGAAGCACAAGATTTTTTACTTTAAGAGCAGCAGTGCTTGTTAAAGTATAAATTCTCTTTAATAAATTGCCTCCATCTATAAGTCCAGTATGGCTATTACTTCCTATTCTTATAGCCATACTAGCTTGAAACCTATGATCGCTATTATTCACATAACGATAATAATAAGTTTTTGTATAAAAGCTAGCGAAATCAAACTCAATACTATGAGTTATATTTTTTATAATAATATTTCCAAATAAAGTATTTAAATAAATTCCATAATATGAACGCTCCATATCAAGATTGTTTATAGTGACATTAGAAACATTGTCTGGAAAATTTAATGCATATTCTCCTTTTGATCCACCACATTTAATCCTATTAATGGTCATTGGATTACTTTGATTACTAAAAGCCACTGCGGATGTCTGAAATGGAGCTAATGAACAATCAATAAGACCTATGTTACCTTCGCTGTTAGACTCTATATAACAATTTCTCTGTGATAATGCCCCTGCTCTGCAATAATAAAAATTTACATCAGATATATTTGCATTAGAACTTTTAAAACCACTTAAAACTAGCCCATTAACTCTTGCTGAAGTAGCGTATTCTATATTTGCTTCTAATATATTTGTTCCTGAAATACTATGATTCTGACCAACATCAGAAAAACCTATATCTCTATATTTAGCACCATTATTTGAGTAAAGATTATTATAGAAAAAACAAGTAGTGTGTATTTTACTGACATCTATATAACTGCAATTAGAAGTGCGTATGCCATAGCCATTACCATTTCCTCTTATAAAAGTTTTTGAACCTGAAGGACTAGTTGACATATTAGTGTCATCCCATCCTCCGCTTACTGTTATATAATTTCCTTCTGTTCCGTTTCCATTTAATGTTTGTGTACTACCAGTACTTGTATAATCTATAAGCCATTTTGGTCTTATTGGTTCTCTTTTATAAATAGTTGTAGATGCAAATGTCTGTGACCATGTAACTCCCATGTAATTACTATAGTAACCTAAACCATTGCTACCGTAGGATCTATGAAAAGTCAGTAGTGTAAGTAAATTTTGATTATCAGTTAAATGAAGAACAGGAAACCATGCTCTGTCTGCTGTTGTGTTTAAACTGATCAAACTATTATGTGTCAAACTATCAGCAGAAGAAGATGCTTTACAGGCAACAATATTACAAAATCTAAGTAAATTTGTAGTGTTAGTACTGTTATCAGCGTATAAAGCAATAGATTTAATACTGCTGTTTAAATTTGTTCCTAAATCATATACATAAGGTATAAATGGATATTGGTTAAAACGACCAATGTTTTGAATTGGAATTGTATGAACTGAAGTGTCACCTGATGTGTCAGTACATAATCGTAAACTTAAAAATTGCCCACCTTGACCTACATCATAATTACCAGGTGTTGACCTAAATTGTATTAAACATGATATTTGTTGATAAGCAGATAGGTCTAAATCTCCTGTAGCATAATAAGCAACTTTACCACTATGTCCACTTGGTATTGATATTGAATCTGAACCTGTTGGATGAATCCAATCATAACGTTGGCTCCACGCAGACCAACTACTATCAACAGTTCCATCCCCTTTAAGAGTTGTAGTTACACCACTACTGGCGGTCCATGCTGATCTACCGCCTTTAGATGATGCGATTTCCTTACAAGGCCAACTAGCTAATTTTATAGTTTCTGTAGTAACAGAAATATATTTCATAGTATTACCGCTTTCACTATCCGCATTAGAAGCAGTAAAACCTTTTAAATAAACATAATCTGAATTACTACCTTCTAATTCAATTTCCCATACACCGTTAATATTTTTCCCTTCTGGAAAATCACACATAAAAATTAAAATTTTATCTCCTGTTTGCCATGTATAACCATCACCATTTCTTGTCCCATTATTATTACCGATATAAGCATCTAAATTTATTTTTGTCTGACCAGTTGTAGTACTAAAAACAACATTAGAAGCTGAAAGCTGACCAGGGTTATAACTTTGATTACTGTAGTCTCGTACAACTGCACCATTACCTAAAGATGTGGCATCAGGTGATTTTTTTATTCTTACTTCATCACCAGCACTTAGACTTAAGTTATGATAACTATTTTTTCTGTTAGCAAAAGATAATCCATCTCCTGAATTAGTGTCATGTTCAAAATCTATATAATAAGTAGCCATAATTTAAGCAGTGTATTTAATCCAGATGTCACCATCTGCACCACCAGAAGGTGATGATGTAGAAGTTGTGATTTTTCTCATGCCGTTAGCAGAAGAAGCAACACTGGTTGCTGTAATAGTACCAGTTCCAGTAATGTTATTTGCTTGCATATCTAAGTTTCCTCCTAATTGGGGTGTTGTATCTTCCACCACATTACTTATTCCACCTCCTCCTCCACCTCCAGTCTGATCTGCAACCCAAGCATAATCTGAACCGTTCCAGCTAAGAATTTGACCAGAAGAAGCACTGCTTACATTTAGATGGCTATCAACACTTGAATTTGTATAAGCTGCTGTTTGTGCAACCCATGAAGTGTTACCTGACCCATCGGTTTTTAATACATAATTATTAGTTCCTCCATCTGGGGGTAACTGGAACGTATGGTTTCCAGAAAATTGCGCATGAGGTGGAGCTTTGATTGCCACATAATGAGCATTATTAGATTCACAATACAAACGTAATTCAGACTGTGAACCTGTATTTTTTATACCTAAAACACCACTGGATATAGAATTTGAGTTCATATCCAAGTCTCCTCCAAGTTGCGGAGAACTGTCTTCGCTTAAATTTTGCAAATAACCAGAAGGAACAGAAGTTAGATATGTATTTGTATCAACGGTATAACTGCCAGCACCAGTACGCTTCATAAACCCATTAGAGGTGAAATCACCATCCATGACCGCACCAGCACTGGCAACATTAGTTGCGTCTGTTACATCAGCACTTGTTTCTATACCGTTTAATTTAGTGTGGTCTGCATCTGTGAATACATTTGAATCTGTTGCAGCTTCTACTGCTGCTCTAATTTCAGCATCAGTTTGGTCGGCAGTAGCACTTGCCTCTATTCCTGATAACTTAGTCTTTTCAGCGTCAGTAAATGCATTAGTATCGCTTTCTCCCTCATATAAACTTTTGATTTCAGAACCAGTTTGATCTGCGGTAGCTGATGCTTCAATTCCGTCTAATTTTGTTTTTAAAGTATCAGTAAAATTATTCTGTGTAAGACCACCATCACCTACGCTATAAGTAGTATTTGTATCTGTAGAAGCAATAGTAACAGTATCATTACTTGCGTTAGTTGTAATAGTGACATTACTACCGGCAGCAATATTTAAAGTATCTGTAGCACTGTCAGCAGCAACAGTGTCCTGACCTGACACCGCAACATTTGAAAAAGCATTTTGATTTACATCTCCACCACTTCCAGCAGCAGACCATTCAAGTCCAGTTGCAGTACTGCTGTTAGCTTTTAAAACATAGCCATTAGTTCCAACAGATAAAGCAGTAGGATCTCCTGATCCATCGCCTACTAATAATTCACCTTTACCATCAAGGTCGCTGTTCATTACAGCACCAGCATTATTTACATTTGTTGCATTGACTGTGGCATCCGATCCATCAGACCCATCATTACCTGCGGGTCCTTGTATTCCCTGAGGTCCTTGAGCACCTGTGGCTCCTGTCGCACCTGTCTCTCCTTGCGGACCTTGCGAGCCAGTAGCACCTTGAGGACCTTGAGGTCCTGTTGCACCATCGTTCCCATCTGCTCCATCTGCTCCTGCTGCTCCCGTTGCACCTTGAGGTCCAGTCGCTCCCGTTGCTCCTCTTGGAATTGTAAAGTTTAATACTGCTGCTGTACCCGTACCAGTATTTGAAACAGACGCATCAGTTCCAGCATTACCTGTAGTAGTTGTTCCTATACTTACTGTTGCAGTACCATCAGGACCTTGAATACCCTGAATACCTTGAGCACCAGTTTCGCCCTGTGGACCTGCTGTTGTTATCTCTACAGTTGTTACATCATTTACCTGACTGACAACAATTTGATTAGGACTGCTCATGCTGTGTAACCTTCACTTACAAATAGTGTACCCTCTAAATAATATTCTTTGTTACCCGATCCATCTGTTAGTAATACATCATACTTGAGAACATTGGGAGTGAAATTTGCTGTATCGGTATCACTCAATTTTATATCTACTATTCCACTAACTCTATTTGTATATGTAACAGTAAAATCAGCAAATTTAGTTGTTCTTGGATCGTCATAAACCTGTGCTGCAACTGTAAATCCTGTAAGATTTATGGCGGATCCTGTAGAATCTTTAAATGTTAAACGTAAAGGGAAATCTGCTCTACGTTGAACAGTGAAATTCTTTTTTCCTGGAATGACAGCCATTAACTTGCCTCAAGTGCAGCGACTTTAGTTTCTAATGTTTCTATCTTAACTATTGCTTCCTGTAATGCAGCGGTAAGTAAAGGCACAAGTTTACTTTGATCTATACCTTGATACACAGGTTTATTATCAGAATCAATCTCATCTTTTGTTCCTATAACTGCTTCTGGGACGGCTGTTACTTCGTGTGCAAAAAAACCATCAAGTGTTTTGGTTGGGTCAACTTTAAAATTAAATCTATAAGGTTTAAGAGTTTTTAATCTTGTAATACCATCAGTTATTAAAGTTTCATTTTCCTTTAATCTATAATCAGAATTAGTATTATATGATGTTGAAGTATTGTTATAAGAAATAGAACCCTTTCCTATATTATTATTTTCAAAAGATAGTGCAAATGACGAAGCCGTAGTATCTGCTCTATCGAATACTTGTGTTGCTGAACCATTAGAATTATTGGGGCGAAATACAATTCCTCCAAAGCCACTTTCAATATTTGTAGCTTTTAACATAAAATTTCCTATGTGATCAATTCTGGCTTTTTCCGTATTACCTGTTGTGAAAATTATTGGACCATTTTCAACAGTCTGTAGTTCTAGATTGCCTGTTCCACGATGTTTTATTTCTGAATGACCATTAGCTCCATCATTTCTAACAATTCCTAAACCAAAATCTGTATATGTACTATCTCCAACAAAATTTAGATGTGCATTATCTGTTGAACCAGGCGCAGCTACCGTAAGATGAGATGATTCACCAGTTGGATGTTCAACCTTAAAATCACCAAATACATCTATTCCTGATTGTTTGAAAGTTGCAATATTTTGTGAATTACATGATGTGCCAATCTGATTTGCACCATCTCTGAAAAAACCAGTAGTTGTTGAATTGCTAAAAGCATAAGAAGGATTAGATGCTGAACCGTTTGGTGCAAAAAAATTACCATCAGTCAAACTTATAAAATCTATCTTGTCAGTGGCATTTTGTTTGTAAAATGACATCTTATCCGTTGCGGTATCTGCATACCACATATATTTATATTTTTGCGTGGGTGCCGAACCAAAACCATTGTTTATACTTATCGCATCAAAAATATTGTTTAAATCAGTTCTGACTGCTGAGCCTGAAGCATTATCGACAACGAAATCTGCTGGTTTTGCCATTTTCCTTTATGTTTTTTCTATTATACTATCCTTCTCCATATCCGAAAGCACTATAAGTAAATTCTCTTGCGACAAAACTTGAACCATTTTTTATACTTATTACAAAATTACTTGTCGTAACACTATCGATCGTAAAGAAATCTCCTGACTGCATATTATTAATGTTAATTCCAATTACAGGTTTAAATTTATCTGTGCTTCCTCCAATAGTGGTCGTTCCTAGAAAGAATTTTTTATTAAAAGTTACTGTAGTCGCACCACTGCCAGAACTTGTTAAAACACCATTAGTTGCACTACTGTTGTCAATACTTCTTTCAGTTCTTGGTCTAAATATTAAATTTACACCTAATTCTTCTATGTCTATATTTTCATATGCACTTTGATTTTCAACTAAAACTTTAAAAGATATAGTTCTTGCAATAATATCTGTATTTATAAATGTTTCGAAACTTGTACTTGGAGTACCTGTCTGACTTTTTGCAACTTGAAATATTAAATTAGCACTTTTAGTCAATACAGTTGTACCAGTAGTAAAAATATCAGGCCAATCGTTTATGTCATCTGTATAAGAATCCCATAGAGTTGCTGTATCAAATCCAGATTTTTTAAAATGTTGTTCTACATGAAATCTGAACGGAGCACCTAAATCAATATTATTTTCAAATAAATAGTTACCTGACGAAGTAATGCCAGAAATAATATCATCAATATTTGAAAAAGTAGTTCCATCTGCCAAAGCTAAAGTATTGAAATCTGTTAATGAATCAATAGTTGTACCACTTGTAAGTCTTAACCCATTTATTGCATTATCAAATACTAAATTTGTTTTTGTACCTTGAAAACTATTGCTATTTTCTCTTATCTGAGCAGCAAGAAGATTATTTGATGCGATTGTTCTGTTAACCACAATAGAAGTTGAATTTAAAGATTTATTACCTGCAACATCTATAAAACTTACAAAATATTCTCCATTTTGATAATCATTTAAAGTTATTTGATCTGAATTTCCTTCTAACGTAGCTAAATTGTTTGCATTTTGAGTAGTCGCTGTACCATCAGATATTAAGGAGTATTTAATATCAACAAAACCTCCAAATAAAACATCTTTATCTGTGGATCGATCCCATCTTATGATTAAATTATCGCCACTTTCTTCAGATCTTAAATTAGTAACATCGCCAGGAGGTTCAGTTAAACCGATTGCATTAAAATTTCGTATTGATACTGATTCACTTGTTAAAAATGTTGTACTAAGTGTTCTAACAGAAAATTCATAATTACCAGCTTTATTATTTAAAATAAAAAATTGATTATCTTTAATGTTTTGAACAATAGGGTCACCTCCCTCATACTTATAACTGACTTGATAACTTCTTGCTCCATTAACATGAGCAAAATTCAAAACAATATTACTTTGTGCTCTGTTATTGACAATTGAAAGTTCTTCTTTTACTTCTTGAATTTCAGGTGATTCTAATTTATTAAGTAAAGTAGTTGGTTGTCTGACTATTCCAAAATTTGTATGAGTATCGATAAATGTATACTTATTATCATCATAAATAATTGCAGTTACAGAAAAAACAAAGTTATCTTTCTGTTTAATATTTGTCACTCTATACTTTCTATGCTGAACATTACCAGTTTTTACCGCCCATATCGTTCCAGACTGTGGTAATGGACTTAATGCACTGGAAAGAGTAACTGTACTTCCATTAACCGATTGTATTGTTCTCTCATGCACTTTTCCATCAGTATCAATAACTATAAAAGTATCTCCAAAAACTCCGACAGAAGTATCTGTGCTGTCATCAACTATCAAAACTGTTGAACTGGTAACTGTTTTAATCCTTCCACTAGCCCTAATAGTCTCTTTTGTTTTATCTGCAATTTTTATTATCATAAAAGGTTCAAGTATGCATGCAGCCTCTATACCACAGTCAAATGTAACTACCTCAGTTTCAAAATTTGAAGTATATAAAATTGAACGACCAAATCTTAATGCTTGTTCTCTATCAGTTGTATATAAAGACTGAATATTTATTTCATTAAGACCAAATTTATCTACCAATAATTGATCTCTTACAGAAACTAAATCTAAGTCTTGTATATCATTATTAAAATATGAAACATTGACTTGAGTAAACTTTTTATCTTTATCAGTTCCAGAATAGTTAAAAAGTCCATCGACTACATTTGCATTTGTAAATAAATAAGAAACAAGAGTTTCAGGTTTATCTATAGCAATTTTTAACGATCCATTTCTATAATATAAAGTTGCCCTCATCAACCCAGCAACTTCTCTGATAATATCAAGTGCTTTTTTTCTTGTTTTAATTACGCCATTAAATGAATATCTTGGAGAAGTTTGATTAGGCAAAGGAGTTGAACAATATAAACTTGCAGCAAAAAAAGATGCTTTATCAATTTTTAACTCTGATATACCTAACCCATAGTCTTCAGTTAAAAGTGCATATAAAATCCAAACTGGATCTGTAGTCCAATGTTTTTCTGATGTTAACTGTACAAAATTATAATTGGCTGGATATATAATACGACCAGTAGACTGAAAATCTCTATCTGTACCCGTTGGAATTTTTACCTTAATACCTCTAATAAAATATTTTCTTTGAGGTATATTTGGAAATTGTTCAGCAGAGTATCTTAAACCAATATAAGCAGTTTTAGAAAAGTTATTTGATTCTTGTGGATTTACTTCAGGTGGAATGAAAGGAATTGCACCTTGTAAACGTGCAAATGAAAATGTTGTAAATCTTCTTTCACCCTCTTCAAGTAAATTCCTGCCATCTCGATCAAAAGGATTCTTTCCAATAGCGTTATTTGCTCTGTATTCAAGATCCTCTCTTAACACCTCAACTGATATGGGGTAATGCTGGCTTCTTGCATTTGCTGTATTATAAGCAAAAACAGGAATATCTATTCTGTAATCTTTACTAAAAGGTCCAACAGATACTCCGTTTAATTGGTGTTGGCTAGTTGCAATTATGCTTCCATCATTACTTCTTAATCTAATCTGAATCTCAACAGGATTTGGACCTATAGTTTCACCAAAGTTAACTCCAAGACTTTGACTGGCTCCAGTATCAGGATTTAATTGCCTTAATGAAGCCCAATTTAAAGTAACTATTGCTGCTCTTGGTGTACTGTTACTATCAGTGCCTGCACTTAAAGATCCAGAAACTTTATTTCCTTCAGGATCTCTATTGTTTAATACTTCACCTGCAGTTAAATCACCCGATAACCTTTGTTCATTTACTCCTAACATTATAGGTTGATCCTCTTTACCTACTCTTATAGATAAAGATGTATTTTTTATATTTTCAACACCTCCTTTTGACCTGATTGCTTGACCATTTAAAAAAATATCTTTTTGTGATTCTCTTATATATATATTTTCTTCTTTAGATGTAAGTTCAGGACTGTCTGTAGAAACAGGTTTTAATATACTATCAGGAATAGGAAGATTATTTTTTGAAGGTGTAGCAAAACCTTCAATTTCTGCTCCATCAGAAACTAAATCTAAAAGAGTTACGAACTGTACAGATTTTAAAGAACCATTAGGAAGATCTTCTGTTAATTGAAAATCTATATTGCTGATTTCTCTTGCCATTTTTATATACTATAAATCAAAGAAAATAATCTCATCGAGAGATTTGAAAGATTCGGAAGATTCTAAATCAAAGCTATCTGCATTTTCTACTGTATCAGCACCAGCACTAATAACAACAGAACCAACTAAACATTCACCAAAAACCAAAGGAGCCGCACCACCAGCTTTTGTAGTGTTTGCAGTCTGATTGCTTATAAAAGATTCAATCTGTGGATCTGCACCTGGTGTGGTAGGAACTGGTGCTAATAAGTTAGCAACAAAAGATAACGCTCCAACTGTTAATGCTTGAAGTAAAGCAGTTGTTCCAGTAATAGCAGTATTAAAGAAACCACCAATTAAAGTAATCAAGAACGCTCCAAAAAAATTACCACTGATCATAGGAATTAATTTTATTTCTCCTTCACCTTTAAGAACCATATTCTTAAAAGTAATATCATTATTATTCATCTGAACATTATAAAACGCTTCTAATAAATGCTCCTGACATTGAGGGTAATTTACTTTTAAATAACTATAAATTTGATCAACATTTGAAACATCTGCTTCAAATTCTTTTACTCCACATAATTTTCTAAGTGGGCCATATACTTTAATTTTTTTCATCATGATTCTGTCCTCATATAATGCCAATTATCATCCTGTATTGAATAAATATACCAATCCAACATAAATATCCTACAGTTGCTTTTATCGGCATCTGATGGATCTGCACTGCCTTCTACATGAGAATGTAA
>TARA_R100001591_G_scaffold26641_1_pt1 | contig 11094 bp, 2 predicted proteins | sample TARA_R100001591 | Tara Oceans TARA_R100001591 (sample SAMEA2622725) | marine metagenome | biome: marine biome (ENVO:00000447); feature: surface water layer (ENVO:00002042); material: "saline water (ENVO:00002010), including plankton (ENVO:xxxxxxxx)" | depth 5 m
AATGGCTCGCCCACAGCAGAACGGAAGGTTCCTACGAACCACCCTTTAGGTGCTTTGTAGGTGTCATACTCAGCCATCGGCATCTCCAACATGTTGACGATCTCGCTAAAGTCGTTCCGCGATATAGGTTGGGACGACTGCCCTGAACTACCAACGCTGCTGAAGAGGTTGAAATCGAACCCTAGCTCATGGAACTCAGCGTTGTATGTATCGCGCAGCTCTTGTTTCTGCTCACCATACTGAGGGTTCTCATCAGGGGAACCTAATGCTTGTAAATCGTTGTTGAATTTATTGACGACTGCTTTGACTGCGGGAACTCTTATTACCTTCTGCATAAGGTAACTATTAGCGAGGACATTCATACCGCCGCCCGACACATTAAGGTCAAACTCCATTGTGTTTTCAAAACCGTGAAGATTCCAAAGACGCTTTAGTGTGTTGGTATTAGCTCCCTCACCATGCCACGCCTCGAACAGATCGAACTCTCTACCTTCACTCCCCTTTTCTTTGAGGAGCCCAATCATCTGTTTCAACCCATCGACATGCTTCTTTCGCACAACCTCGACTGCTGGCAAGAAAGGTTTTAGTTCTTCTACTGAAATAGAGTCATCTAAAACTGCATCCTCTCCGGTTTCTATCATGGCTCTTGCAGACATAGAACCTACGGCTGAAGAAATGTCTTCTATGAGATCCAGATTGTCTCGTGCTCCAGTGTAAACATCGCTGTTGGTTGTTAAAGACTCGATGTCTCCATCAGACGTAACTCTCGATAACACATTATCGAGTTTGTCTTGAGACTCTGGGGCCAAGCTAAACGCGAACGATGGCCACGTTTTGTAGCCCGTCATAGCTTGAGTCACTTCACCTGTATCTTGATCATAAGAAAGTATGTCTAAACGATCTTTAATAGTATTCAGATACATGTTGTAGACCTCTTCTTCTGTGCTGACTTTGGTATCAACAAAAGGAGACCTTGATGCTTTCAGTCGAATGAGGTCATCCAGACCCGCAGACAACATCGCATCTAAAATCTCTTTGTTCTTTGCTCCGCTCCCATCTCCTCCCGCCGTAGTGACAAGACGTGTTGCTCCGATCTTTAAATTGTTCGCTACAAGAGCTGCTACCAAAGGAACAGAAGATCCTCTTCTCATGTCAGGAGCCCCCTTATCAGCGAACATTGAATCTACGTAGATCTCAGCACCCTCTGGACCCCGCCGTAAAGTGACGGCTACAAAAAACCCGAGGGGGTTGACATCGTAAACTGTATTACCATCAGCATCTTTAATCACTAACCCGTTCTCATCTAAAGAAGGAGTCTTCTTCCTAAATTTAATGGTATAATTCGTAGCATCCCCAGCATAGTTTCTGCCCGAGGTGGTGAAAGTGACATCCATGTCATTGTCATTAAGACCTTTTATAGTCTTCTCAAACTCTTCCCTATTAACTTCTCCTCTAACGGTTGTCTCTTCAGAAGCTAAGGCTTCAGGATCAGCTTCTAACTCTGTCGGGGCAAAACCTGTCCTTGGGCCTTTTCTTGGGACTGCCTCTAGCTGTATCCCTGCAATTTTGGTTAGTGCGTTAGCCGTGTCAATAACACCCACTGACGACAGTAGTGTCATGTTGAAGTCATCTTCAACAGACTGAGACTCGATGTCGTCAAGATGAGAGTAGCTCATCAACCTTTCATACGTCTCTACAACTGCCGCAGGGGTGTTAGTGTCGAGACTCATCACAGAGTTTTGACGAGAGAATCCAAGCTCTATTGCTTTTACCTCAAGGACCATCGCGTTGATAGCGGCATCAAAATAGTTTGTGTCCCCATTCGCCAGTTCTCTACGAGCCCTGAGTTTGTTGAGTGCGCCAGTAATGTATCGCTTCAAGATAGCCAGAAGGCTTGGGTCTCTACTCCAGAAAGCGTTGTCTTCTTCGGTGGTAAATCCTCTTGTGACTTGTTGCACACGCTTGCGAAGTCTTTCTTCTACTAAGATGTTGCGTTCTCTTAGAGCCGTTGCTTCATCAGGAGAATCTAGCCTAGCAATAGATTCGTCGATTCGCTCTTGCCTCTTCTGGGTATCTTCCACTCCAGAGTAATAAGCTTTGGCCACCTCTATGAAGTCGTTTCGCGTCATAGAGTTTCTAATATTAACAATGTCGGCTTTAGTTAAGACTCCATAAGAAGATGCGTGAATAGCTTCTTCAGTGATTATAGATTGGATAACCCCGCGTTTTGCGTTCTGAGATTTTAGAGTCGCCAGTTTTGCTTTTAAATTAAGCGGGTCAATAAAGAGCTTGCCCCCTTTGAAAGACGCAATAGAGCCATCTTCAAACGATCTTTGTCTGATGGGGATCCCGAAGGGGACATTACCGTAGTCTTTGAGGAATGCTACAGCTTCAGCAAGATCGGCTTTTAACTGAGGATCTGTTTCAACATCGTCGTCAATCAGTGCTTCTACTTCTTGTGATCTTTGTAGATCAGCAGGGCTCTGTTTAACTCTTCGCTCGTAAGCCTCGCGGATAGTTTGTTTGACAGGCTGGGAGGAATCTTCAGCCGCTTGAGTGCCCAGCTTTTCTTCCATCGCAACAGTCGCAGCAGACTTTGCAGACCTACGTTCTTTGGTAGCCTGTAGCCTTTGCCCTGCCTCATAAGCAACCCCTCGCATCATCTGCGAACCGACAGTGAAGCGAGGCTTAGGGCCAAGATCCAAAACGTCCTGCATCGCTTGCGAGAACTTCTGCCCTTCAGTCTTAGAGACCTTGCGGAACATGCTGGTGATAATGTCCAACAATCTCTGGAAGAAGTTCCTCTGGGGAGAATCCAATGTCTTGAGGTGATACTGGAACTCAGGAGACAGAAGAACAGCAGCGGCAAACTCATCAAGGTTTGCGAGGCCGTCTTCTAAGATCGCATTACTACGGCCTTTGTTGACATAGTTCTTGACGTAAGACTGCTGCGCTAACTCTCTTAGTCCTTTGAGACGTTGCAACGCCTGTCTCTTTTTGTCGTTTAGCAAGGCGGGATCTTTATTGATCGCGTCAAACAGAACAGCGTGAGTGTATTCCTCTAGCAATACGTTCTCTAAACCTCGCCCGTTACCAGTCGCCATGTTAATTACCACACGACCAACTCCGTCTTGACCTATAGAAAACTCTCCCGCTTTATCGAGATCTGGGAAGTTACCAAACCCAAACGGGACGCTCTTGATAAAGTCAGCATCTTCTAGGAGCATCTCTGCCACCAACTTGTGGTTATCAGACTTGCTTGTTTTTGCGATAGTCTCAAGAGCTTTGACCACTGAATCTGGATCGCCGGAGACTAGCCCAAGACGTTCTACGTCTGCCGCATTATCGAGAGCTGCCTGCTCTCGTTGTGCTTTGGTCAGGTGAGAACGCGACAGGCGCGACTGCATTACAGCATCAAGTTGTTTGATGAAGTTCCTAGCGTCGTTTGTAGTTGGCTCGCTAGAAGCGACACTCCGCAAAAAGACCCTCATCTCTTCGACATACTCCGCATTTTGTGTCGGGTCTCCGTCTGAGCGGTGCCCAATCATGTTCGCTTTGAGGGCATTCCGTAAGTCATTGCCAGACTTAAACCTGCCGCTCTCCAGTAGCTTATTGAATTCTCTACCGACAGCGGTGCTTTGCTTAGCCATCATCCACTTCCCAATATCGTCCATAAGCTCCCGTGCTTCTTTTCCCGCAACAAGAGTTCTTGTCGTGGAGTCGGCATCAGGATAGATAGATTGGAAGGCCAAATCATTTAAGGCTTCCCGCATTTCTGGGTCGCCTTCGATAGCCTCGATTGCTTCGTTGGTTCTTTTTCTTACTGCCGCAACAAAGATTACGGGGTCGGGTAAATCAACAGGATCAAGATCATCAGCAATAGATTGAGTGTGGTTTCTAACCGACTCTAAAGCGGCAGCATCGAGAGCTTCTTCAGTATCAAACCCAACGGTGCTGTTTGATGTTTCGAGTAAACCTTTCGACTCTTGCTGCTCCGAATATCTTTTATTGGTGCGGGTTACTACCTTTGAGAAGGTAGGCATCACATCCCCATCAAAATCTTTATTGTTGATCACCACATCCTCGATGAACTTAACAATAATATCTGTGTTAGTAGCCTTAGACTTAACACCTGTGAGGAACGGTAGCAGACGATCAGAAAGAATCACCTTGTCGTCTGTCAGCATAGAATCCGATAGCTGCTTTATGAGTCTTTTTCTACCGGAGGAAGTAACAACTTCTCTCCCGCGTTTGGTTTCAAGTAGTGGGTTTCCCCCACGATCTTCAACTCTCGCCGCAGTGATAAGCATGTTCTGACGTATCTGGAAGATATAGGCTAGAGCCCTGAACTCTGCTATAGCCGCAAGCATAGAATCTGATTTCGTTTCAGTTAAAAGAGAGCCCCCCTTACGTGCGGACATATACGACTGAAAATAAGCACTAAGTTTGTCTTCTTCAAAACGTCTGTTTAGCTTATTTAGTTGGGTCTCAAACTGTAAAAAAGTTGGAGGAGTTATTGTATCTATTCCGTTTTCGTCCACACCCACCGTTCCTTCACGAAGCTCTTGATCCATGTCGCGGATAAATGGGATAGCATCATAATTAAGATAAACACTGTGATCCAACTCGACTGTTCCCAGCTTATCTACCGCCGTAACCATCGACTCCCTGACTTTGCCATCCAAAGATGGCCGGAACACATCAACAATAAACCCATCGCGGATACCTCCTTTGAATGCAGGATTTAGACCCACGAAGTCGGGATCGGGAGCTTTGACTGGGACGCCGTGTGACAGGAGTTCAGCGATAGCTATGGGGTCATTGTTGAAAACACCGTGCCCGTCTGCATCTAAAGGATGCCTGATAGCTGTGCCCTCTACTTTTTGATTCTTAACAGGGTCGAAGCGAGTGACCTTGCGGCCCTTGAAAGTGCCCCCTCCCTCGTCCTTCATCGTAGGGACCAAAGGATACAGGTGGTAAACTACCTTTGCTAAGAAGTCAGACTTGTCTGACATCTTTAGAGACTTGGGCAAACCAAACCTAGCAGAATTTTGCACCCTCACAGGGACTCCGAACCGGATTGCTAAAGTGACATATTGGTCAACTTCAGCCATCTCATCAGGGGTAAGTTCTGAGCCCTCTCTAAAAGGCTTCAGATCGTCACGCTGGATAGACTCAACAGCTTTTAAACCTTTGAAGGCCGATAGATCAAAGTGACCTTCGCTTGAGTTATCAAGCTCTTCGATTATTGCGCGAGGGGTATTACTAGCATAGCCCACTACCGCTGCTCGTCTGGGGTCTATGTCGGGAGAAGGATTCTCTACAGCCAGCCTGCCCGTTTCATTGCGGACAACTGTGCCTGCATCGACTCCTGAAGCTGTAGAAATAGCTTGGGCTCTTGTGCCGGTCAGCCCAAACGTCAGGTCTTTAAAATCAGATGTGGTTTCAGGAGTAGCGGGAAGAGTAGCAGTGCCCTCTCCATCGTCATTCAAGGTATCTGTCCTCTGCTCTATTAGATTAAGAGTGAGCTGGATTTCTTCCTGACCGTTTCCTTCGTTTAGGTTCTCGTTTACTTCTGCAAGGAAAGTCTCTGCGCTGGTTTCAACATCTACTTCAGTAACGTCTAATCCACCAAACAAATCCCCCTGCTCCAACTCTTCAGGTGCAGTCTCAGGTGCAGTCTCAGTCGTGGGTTCTGTAGGTGCAGGTTCTGTAGGTGCAGGTTCTGTAGGTGCAGGTTCTGTAGGTGCAGGTTCTGTAGGCGTGGGGTCAGATCCTAGCTGTATAGTGTCTAACTCCCGCGCAGCCCTGCTGCGGAGATTGCGGAAAGCTTCGGCCGTCAATGGGCTACCTGTATTGGCCAACCGTTCCGCTACAGCATTGTCAAAGTCTGCCTCTGCACGAGCACGAGCGGAGTCTTGGCTAAACCTATCAGGTCGGATGGTCGCAGCTACACGCTGCACAGCAGGGGCACCCGCTCCCATCACTGCGCCAATAGCTCCTGCATAGGCAGCTTGTTGCAAACGTTCAAAGAAGGGGCTGTTTTCCTCTAACACTGCGTCCTGCACCAAGCCGTTGACGAACTCATCAATGGACTCTTCAACACCTTCATCAATAGCATTCTTAAAGAATGGCTTGGCCGATGAGAACAGAGCTTTTTTAAGCTGTTTTTGTAATGTCAGCTCCATCGCACGGGCGACTGTCTGGTCGTCGATATTCTTTGTATTAGCAATAGCTCTTAACGTCGTGGATATATCTTTATAGCTGCCTCCTTTGAGGAGAATGTCGTCAATACCTCCGCGACCTATTGAAGCAAATCCACCAGTGATAAATCCGGTAAACGCTCCAGCAAGCAACGCGCCTCCTAAAGCTCTGTCGTGGATTTCTTCACGGCTCAGGTCTGTGCTCTTCTGTAACTCATTAAATAGAGTCCCGTAAGTTGCCCCTCCTGAACGGTTAGCTGCAACGATACCCGCTGCACTTGCATTACCAATCCTCTTAGCAAATAAACTGTTGTATCCTCGAATTGCTTCAGAGGCTGCTGTTTTGATTGGCACACCTTGTTTGAAGAAAGTCTTTTTGATAAGCCCTTCAACAGCTTCCTCTCGTCCTTCTCTAAATGCAGAAGTAACAAGAGCTTTGCCGACTCCCTTGGCTGTGAGCCTAGCCCCTTGTTTCGCCGCAAGAAAAGCAGCACCACCTGCTCCCGCAGCAGGAGCAGTGACTGTTGCTAATACGGCAGTGGCGGCAACATCAGTCAGCAGCGGCGCTATGGTTTCTCCAATATCTTGGACAAACCCAAACTCATCTCCGAACAAATTTGCAACCTCACGGCGGTCTGAATTTCTTTGGGCTGATTTTGTAAGAGCATTTTGCGCCCAGTCTGCCCCTAAAGCAGCGGGGATAGCAGAAGCAATTTGAGATACAGCATCCCACATCGACCAACCGATCCCTTTGACCCGTTGTCCAAAGGCACTGTAGTTATCTTCGTCAGCCAGATAATCTGAGAGGATGTCTGGGTTTGATTTTCCTTCGGCCCTACCTTTGGTCAGAGCGTCACTCCAGTCATCAGATTTGCTAGAGCGCAAAAGCAAGTCGCTCATACTAGCGAAGTTGCTTTCAAGGAAAGCTTCCCTGCTGGTTTTTAGATTCTCCCTTACAGACTCATCAATATCAGGACGAGCTGCGAGCATCTTATCGAAGACATCTTTGTTGGCCATCGCTGCGGGGTGAACCACAGGGCCAAGGTATCCGTAGGTGCGAATGTTCTTACCAACTTCGTCGTCCTCGTCATGGAACTCAAACTTGTTGTTATTATTTGCGTCCTCCAGAATGATCTGCTTGTAAGCACTCTGAACTTCCTCCAACGTAAAGGCATCACCTGCACGATCTGCAACAGTGTTTAGCCTTTGAGTCAGCTCTTTGGTTGCTTCATCGAATTGAGTGTTACCTGCATTTGCTATTGCGGTTCTCTTTTCTCTTTCAGCGGCGGTGCGCTCGTCTTGATCGCCCCCAGTAATTTTACCAATGAGCCATCCGGCAGCATCAGCCATGTCTTGGCCCGCGTCATTTAACAATAACTGCCATCGGTCGTCGTTGTCGTATTCGAGAGAAGCTACTTTAGAACCATGACCCGAGATCTGATATTGCAAAAGCTGGTCTTGTTTAGCCAGCTCTTGAATCATGTCATGGGCTTCACGGAGTCTTTTGTATTTGTAGCGGGGGACAGATGTCCCTTCTTGGATCTTTAGTTGGTCTTGTGCCAAAAACGCATCAGACATCTGGACTCCCCCGATCTTCGAGTCTTTGATGGCAGTGAGGAGATCGCTTTTAGTGGCGCGATCACCTGCAATAAATTCAGGCTCGCCATCAATACCCGTGACAAAAGCAAAAGCTAGTTCCCCATTGTGAACCATGATGCGTTTGACATCATCGAATCTGTTCTGGACTACTTGCTCTGCTTGAAGTTTGGCTTCCTCTAGCTTTGCAATCGTGTCGGGCATAGCGTCTGGATCAGCAGACACCACTTTGTTGAGAGCTTTATACCTTGTTACAATACCCCAGTCAGGATCAGATGATCCGATAGAAGACTGGATGAGATTAACTTTTTCGTCGAACGGTCTGTCAGGGCGCTCGTATAATGAGTCCAATGTCTCTTGATCGTCGGCAGCGACCAGTGGATCATCGCCTGCGACTAAAGAATTTGTAAGCCCGTCACGGACTTCTTGCTCTACATCAATAGAATACTGATCGGCTTTGATGTATTCACCCCTAATGTAATCTGAAAACGCTCTCCTATTTTGTATCTCGTCATCGACGGGAGGAGCTGTTTTTGACCATTCAGAGTAACTCTGTAGTTCTAACGGGGCCGCTTCGGGCGACTCCCCCATGAGGATTTCAAGATCAGTCATAGCTGAAATTAGCGTTGGATATGTAGGGTATGTTTAGGTAGAAAATGCTGTGCCTATTGCACTAGCGGCAGGAGAGGGGGGAGCAGCAAGGGTAGGACTAAGGGCGTTTAGTTCGTTTTGGATTGTCCTTATCGCTGCGCGGGTGAGGTCTTCGTTAGAAGCCTTCTGGATGAATTCCATATCGAGAGCTGGGTTGAGCTGTCGCATGATCTCTTCGATCTGTTGGCGAGACCTAGCATCGTAATCCAAACTTCTGTCTACGATCTCAGGCATTTTTGTTTCGCCTCCTTTTAAACTGCCGACAATAAAGTCATCATCAGCATCAATAACTTTCAACCCTTTCAGGGTCTTATCAAAATCTTCTAGGCGACTTCGACGAGCAGCGATTTGTTGATCTTCTAAACTCCTCTTAATCTTTGCTGCTGCGGCCTCTTCAGATTTTGTCTGGCGCTTCTGCATCTCAGAAGAAAGACCTTGGAAGGCCCGCTCGTTAGGCGTTATATTTACACCGCCTTCAGAACTTGGATCTGTAATAAACGGATCTACATCCCCGCCTACTTGTGCAATCTGGTAAATAGCACCCTGTGCTCTACGCTCGTCTGCTTGTTTCTGTCTTTCACGACTGCCATCGGCCTGCACCACAGATGAAGCAGAAGAAAACAAGTCTTGTAGTGCAGGGCTAAACTGCAAAACATTTGCGTATCGCATCTTTTCTTGGGCGATCTCTTTACTCTTCTGGAAAGAATCTTTAGAGTCATCGCTACTGATGCCTTCAAGACGGCTACTGATTTCAGGCAGCATACCCATGGCATCTACTTCCATCTTCGCTTTCCTTCTAGCACTATCTAGTGCGAGCTGTGACCGCTCAAAGGCTAACTCTTGTTGCTGCAAGTTCAGCATGTTGTTGACCAGTTTCATCTGCTGGTCACGCATAGGCTGTATCTGTTGGTCAATCGCTTGCAGTTGTGCAAACTCTGATTGACGCAAACCGCCCACAGGAAAAAACTGTGAGCGAAGCGGAGCGATGTCTGAATTAAATGCGATACTAGCCATGATTAAGTTCCTTCAAAATCTACAAAGTTCATACCAGCCCCCATGTCAGGCCGTCTACGTGTTGTCATTGTGCCTCGTGTTCCATCTCCTCGGCCATAAGTAGAAGTGACGGCCCCGTCTGGTCGAAAGACTGGCCCCATTTTGCCGATCCCTAGCCCACCTGTCCTTAGCCCACCTGTCTCTAAACCTTTAATCCTCGCGTCAAGAACACGACTAGCATATTCATTAAGCTTTTTCTCAAAGGCTCTATTAGACTCATTTATACTCTGTGCTTCTCTTTGTTTGGCAGCAATCCTGCCTCGTTGTTCCTCACTCAAAATATTAGGTTCCCGTAAACCTTGCATGGCTGCGGCACCAAAAAGTTTATTCGCTTCCGCTGTTGCACCATCTCTACGAGCAGCTCTACCAGCGCGTCTCAAACGACCAGATAAAGATCCTAATTCACGAGGGGCTTGACGAAGGGCGCTGCCCGATCCCATGGGGGCTGCTTGTGCTCCTTGTGGTTGTGACGCTTGGTTGCGGCCAACCGCAGCCAAAAAAGCTTCATTACTAGCAAAGTCTTTTCTTCTTAGACCACCTGATTGATCGTTCGGGATAATCCCAGCCGCTTTGAAAGTCTTATCAAACTCTTCAGGGCTAAGATTAACTAAACCCCCTTCACGAGCTTTTAGCTTTTCGTAAGTTTCGGTAGTCAAGCGGCCTTGTTCAGACAGAGTTTTAACTCTATCAAACAACTTACGTCGGTTTTGTATCTGCTCATCGGATTTTGCTGCGGCTGCTGCGGCCGCTGTTTCTGCGGCTGCCTTATCTTTTGCGATAAGCTCATCACCCATCTCGTTAAGTAACCTCTGATCTGCTGCTGCTGCTGCTTCTGCCCGCCTAGCATTTGTCGCTGCAAGACTAGCTTCGGCCTTTTCTTTTCTTTCTCTAAAACCTGTTAGCAACTCTTGACGCTTAAAAGCTCTCATATCTGCTCTTTCAGCAGTGTTGAGTTTCCCGCTGCCGTCACTGTCAAATGCAGTAATATCACCTTCGGTGGTGCCAAAAGCTTTGAATCTTGCCTCCTCTTGCCGCTCTGGTGAAAATTCTCCACGCCTTAAAGGACGGAAAGCTTTGAGTCTTGCCTCCTCTTTCTTATCAGTCTCTGGTAAAAAGCTCCCTGTTTCAGACTGCCCGATATCCCCAAAAAATTTAGGTTTAGGAGTAAGATCTTCGTTGTCAGGGTCTTCAGTTCTTCGTCTGGCGGGTGCTGTAAAACCGGCAGCATCTATCCCTGCTATTGTTTCGCCTTCTTCTTTTTTATCTTCAAATTGAAAATCAACTTTAGGTGCTTTAACAGGTATAGCAGGTTGAGTTGACTCAACGACTGCTGCGCCTACCGCTGGAAGTGTTTCAGTCGCAAACTTACCAACATCTGAGACTACCTCTCCCAATGATTTCGTAGCCCCTGATCCTTGGGGTCGAAGCACCCTCTCGTTTTTGTTGCCCGCCTGTTGCTTCTTCTTCTTCTTCTTCTTGTCGTCTTTGTCTCCGTTAGCCATGATTACCAAAGGTGTTTGCATGCCCAGTAGCGGGCAGTTGTTTTGTCTTTTGCTGTCGCGCAGTTGTGCCTAGCGCGGAAGTTAGCTCT
>TARA_R100001591_G_scaffold18440_1_pt1 | contig 11000 bp, 10 predicted proteins | sample TARA_R100001591 | Tara Oceans TARA_R100001591 (sample SAMEA2622725) | marine metagenome | biome: marine biome (ENVO:00000447); feature: surface water layer (ENVO:00002042); material: "saline water (ENVO:00002010), including plankton (ENVO:xxxxxxxx)" | depth 5 m
ACGTTCTTGCAGGTGACTGGCAACGAGTACCTGCACCCGATCATGGGTCCGATGGGCTACCCAGTCGAAATCTGGGTGATGCCGTCGCAGTTCGTAAAGATCAAGCCAACCCGTGACGAGCGACTGATTGAGGGCTACGAGTACGGGCAGCAACCGAACAACGCCTTCTTTGCACCAGACGAAGTGCTGCACAATCGCGTGCCTGACCCGAACGATCCGCTGTACGGTCGTGGTTGGGTTGCTGCTGCGTCTGACGCGGCTGGCTTGTTGCAGTCGATGGACGGCTACGAGAAGCACCTGTTCCAGAACCAAGCCCGCCCTGACTGGGGCATTTTCCTGAAAGAAACACTCAACGAGACGCAGTGGAACCGCATGATTGCGTACCTCGATCAGAACCTTCGCGGCAACCACAACAGCGGTCGGCCTTACATCTTTGAGGGTGGATCAGACGCACGACCGTTGCAGTTCAGCCCGCGTGACCTGTCGTTCAGCGAAGGCGAGAACCGCAAGGTCGAAGTAATCGCTGCGGTGTCCGGCGTGCCTGTCACCTTGCTGAAGGCCAACGATCCAAACCTTGCATCGGCACAGGTTGGCTTTGCATCCTACATGCGTGACACCATCCACCCGTATCTGGTTGCTGATGCTGAGTTCTTGAACCAGTCGCTGCTGCCGCTTTTCGGCGGACTGGCTGACGGTCTGTTCTTGGCCTATGACAACCCGGTGCAAGAAGACGAGCAACTGATATCCGGCATCATGCAATCGCAAGTTGCGTCAGGTATCCGAACGATCAATGAAGCACGGTCAGAACTTGGCCTCGATCCAGCAGACGATGGCGACGAACTGCGCGTCAATGGCATACCGCTTGACGTTCTTGGGCAGCCAGCCTTGCCGCCTTTGGGTGCTTTGGCATACGGCAAAGAGGAAGAGGAGAACAGGAAGGCGACCCGCAGCGAAGTCCGCGTTGGCTCATGGGTAGAGTGGAGAACTGCAAAGGGAAAGTATCTAGGCAAGATTCGACGCTTCAAAGAATCTGGCACAGAGCCGGGTACTGTTGGCGACGGTGAAGCCACAGCCGAGGACCCGATTGCCTTTGTGCAGGTTTACATCCGCAACGAGGACGGCACGTTCACACCATCTGATCGTGACGCGCCTGTGCAAGTGTCACGCCTGACACCAACTGACGAACCTGAAATCACCAAGGGCGTCAAGGCAGTTAGCAAGCAAGTGCGTGAGACCCTGAAAGAAAAAGCCAAAGAGCACAACGAAGAAGTGGGCGATGCCAAGAGCAAGCGAACTACGACACGCACGCTCATAGCCGTATTTGAGCGTGGTGTTGGCGCTTATCGGCAAAACCCCGGATCAGTACGTCCTACGGTCTCAGGTGCAGAGCAGTGGGCATACGCTCGCGTCAACGGGTTCTTGCATGCACTCAAGACTGGCAAGTTCAAGCGCAAGCCATACGACACCGATCTGCTGCCCGAAGGACACCCACTGTCAAGCAAGAGCCAAGAAGGAACAAAGGCGGAACTTCCCGACTACAAGGACTACTTCACAACAAGAGAAGAGGCCGAACGTAGAGCAGAGGAACTTGGTTGTGATGGAATACACACTGCACCGGGCGAGCCTTTTGGTCACGATGGTTTGATATATATGCCTTGCTCTTCGCACGATGCGTATATGCAGGACACCAGAGGGAAGGCTGCACTTGAGAACTTCCCTGACGTTTACACCACGCCAGAGGAAGCCGAGAGCCGTGCGTTGGTGCTTGGGTGTGATGGCATTCACGAACACCCCGGCGATGCGTACGGCTATGACGGCGTGATCTACATGCCATGCTTGTCGCACCGTGACTATGAAGCAGCACTAAAAGAACAGCAAAAGAAGTATGAAGACATTGACTTCACACCGCCTGCTGACGTTCAGGAAGAGGCACAGCGTGGCTTGGACTGGCGGGCCGAGCATGGACGCGGCGGCACAGAAGTCGGTGTGGCTCGTGCGCGTGACCTCAGCAACGGCGTGTCTGTATCGCCTGAGACGATCCGCAGAATGGTCAACTTCTTTACACGGCATGAGGTTGACAAAGAAGCAGAAGGCTTTGAGCGTGGCGAGGACGGCTACCCGTCTGCCGGACGAGTTGCTTGGGCGTTGTGGGGAGGCGATGCCGGGCAACGTTGGGCAAACTCGATTCGTGACCGAATGGACGCAGAAGACGAACGCGGAGAAAAGGTAGCGCGGAGAGAAGGAGAGAGCCTAGACAACTGCGTTGCTCGTGGTATCGAGGTGTTGATGTCTGAAGGCTACGAGCGTGACCAAGCGGTTGCGATTGCCTACCGTCAGTGCGGTACAGCAACGAAGCGTGCGGTTGCCTTTTTGACCGGCATGGAGCCGGAAATGCAGAAGAAGGCGTTTGACGGGCCGAGCAAAGAAGACTGGCCTGCGCGCACCAAGGAAGCCCGCAAGGCCATCGAGGACGTTGAAGACTACGACCCCGAACCGGCAAGCGAAGACATTCGTGCGGGCGAACCAGCCAACCCGGCGCGGCGTATTCAGACCAACTTGGTGCGGGTACTCGAAGAGCAGAAGCGTGAGATCATCAACGCCCTGCTAGGTGCGAAGGGTGGCAAGAAGCAGTTTGGGCCACAAGACCTGATGCGGTTGCTGACTGCTCTCGGCGCGTTCGAGGTGCAGTATCAAGAAGCGGTTGCCGGTCCGATGGCTGAGGCGACTGCATCCGGCAGCACCTTCGGCACGAACGAGGTTGGCGTTGCTGGTGCGTTCGATGTGACCAACCCGCGTGTGGCTGAGTTCGCTTCAACGTACGCCCAAGAGTTTGCAAGTGAGGCTTCGGCTGCATCCTTGCGACGGGCGCGGACGGTGATTGCTCGCGGATTGGAGCAAGGCCAAAGCGTGCAGCAGATTGCTGACCAGATCAGCACTGACTATGCGTTCAGCCCTGAGCGGGCAACCGTGGTGGCACGCACCGAGACTGCCCGTGCGTTCGTCGAAGGCGAGCGGCTTGGGTGGGAAGAGTCAGGCGTGGTGCGTGGCAAGCAGTGGCAACTTGCTGCAGGTGCGTGTCCGTTTTGCCAGCAGACCGCAGTCAAAGGCACGGCCAAGGTGTTTGGTTTGAGCGAACCCTTCTGGAAGAACGGTGACACTATCTCGGCTGGAGGCGGAACCTATTCCGTCCGATATGGCGATGTGCAAGGTGCGCCACTTCACCCCAACTGCCGGTGCGACATCCTGCCCGTGCTTGGAGATTCTGACTGATGAATGAACTGAACCCAACCGAATACGGGTTGAAGTCTGACGTGCCAACCGTCTGGCGTGAACTCTCGATTAAGAGCATAGAGATTGACCAGCCCAAGCGAAGCGTGCTGGCGTACATCACTACGGATCGTGTGGACGAAGAAGGCGAGGTGGTCGTGCCGGAGGGCATCGACTTCTCACGCTTCAAGAAGACTGGCACTGTGTTCTATAACCATGACTACGCAGCACCGTGCGGAGTTTGCACAAGCATCAAGCACACCAAGCGTGGAATCATGGCGGTCACACAGTTTCCTGAGCGGCCTGAAGGCTACCAAGGCAAGTGGTTGCCTGACGAGGTGTTTGCCATGTTTGCCTCTGATCCACCAATCGTGAAGGCGTTCAGCATTGGCTTTGCGTACACCCAAGTGCGCCAGCCTACCAAGAAAGACTTTGACCGATACGGTCGTGATGACATCAAGCGAATCGTGAGCAAGTCACGCATGCTGGAATACAGCGTCGCGCCCTTGCCCATGAACGAAGACGCCATCGCCGTACAAGTTACAAAGCAACTCAATGACACCGGCAACGTAGCCGATGTATGTATGTGTTCGCAGGCATCGTGCGAAACCCCTGAGAGCGTCAACTGTCGGCAGGCAGTTGAAGAAGCAGAGCAGGCATCAACGACTCAGCCAGAGCGAAGTTCTATTTATTCTGTTTTAAAGGAAAAAACCATGTCGGAAGATATCCGAAAGAAGATGATGGTTGACCTCAAGCCAGATATGACCATCGCCGAACTCATGGCTGCCATGCAAATGGAAGATGAGGCCGACGCTGTGCGTGCTGACGTAGAGGAAGAGGTCGAAAAGGCCACAACCAAAATGGACAAAGAAGAAGAAGAGGACAAGGCTGCCAAGTCCGCTGTCGCTCTTGTCGCCGATCTTGTCAAGAAGCAAGCAGCAGAAGGCCGCCGTCGTGTTGCCGCTGCCACGCCAATCGTGACTGCACCTGTTCTCAAAGGCAACCTGAAGCACCTGAAAGATGCCGAAACCGCACACGGTCTTGGTCAGTTCTTCTTGGGTTCAATGGGCAACAAGTCCGCTCAACAGTGGGTCTCGGATCGCTACGGTGTCAAGGCACACGGCGAAACCAACAACTCGCTTGGCGGCTTCTTGGTTCCTGACGAACTAGAGCAAGCAATCATTGACCTGCGCGCTCGGTTCGGCAAGTTCCGTGCGAACACCCGCGTCTTGAACATGAGCCGAGACACCCTGCTCATCAACCGAATCGCTGGCGGGCTGACTGCCTCGTTCGTTGGTGAAGGTTCCTCAATCAGCGAGACTGATGCTTCGTTCGACCAAGTATCCTTGGTTGCTCGTAAGGCTGCCACGTTGACCAAGTACAGCCGTGAGTTGGCTGAAGATTCCGTTGTGAATCTCGGCGACTTCTTGGCTGGTGAAGTTGCCCGTGCTTTTGCAAACGCAGAAGACGAAGCAGGCTTCAATGGTGATGGCACTTCAGGCAACGGCGGCATCGTCGGACTCAAGAACGCTGTTGGCTCTGCTGGTCAAAAAACCGGCTCCGGCAACGCTTACTCCGAGTTGACTCTTGCTGACTTGACCGGCACTGTTGGTCTGGCCCCTGAGTTTGTGTTCTCGCAAGGCACACCAAAGTGGTACATGTCCACTCAGTTCTATCACACTGTCGTGCTTGACCTTCTTGCTGACGCTGGCGGCAACACCAATCTCACCCTTGCTGGTGGCGTGGCTGTGCCTTCGTTGTTTGGCTATGAAGTCGTGCTGACTGATGTGATGCCAAAGACTGAAGCCAACTCTCAGATCTGTGCGTACTTTGGCGCACTCGAACTTGGTACAACGATGGGCGACCGTCGGCCAACCGAGATTGCCGTGAGTGAGGATCGCTTCTTCGAGGCCGACCAAATCGGTGTTCGTGGAACGACTCGCTTTGACATCAACTGCCACGATGTTGGCGACAGCAGCACCGCCGGTGCTATCGTTGCCCTCAAGACGGCTGCTTCCTAATTGAAAGGCTGACACACAAATGATCTCCCTTCAAGACATCACTTTCAAACACTTCTCCGAGTCCGATGCTTCGGCAGGAACCAAGGAGATTGACACCCTGAACGCTGACTATCTCGTCATTCAGTTCTTCACCTCTGGTGGTTCTGATGGCGCTATGGCAGCACTGAAGTTGCAAGAGTCCGACGCTTCTGGTTCCGGTCAAGCCGACATCTCCGGCACTGACCTGTCCAGCACCGTCACCTCTCCAAGCAGCGTTGCCGCTGATGATGGCTGTGCTTTGTACTTCGTTGACCTTCGAGGTCGCAAACGCTTCATCACCATCTCGTTCGACGGGCCTGCTTCGTCCAGCAACTATGTTGCAGCGTTTACTCTCAACGATCAGCGACCAATCACCGCTGCTTCTGCCGACTGGCAAGGCCGCGTGATTATCTGATCATTCACAACCCGTGACCTTCCTCTCAAAGGCCCGGCAGTCCATTCGTGGCTGCCGGGCTGAGGGGGGAACAGGAGGCTGCTGATGGCTCTGGCTGACAACGCACTGGTATCTTTGGCCGATGCAAAGGCGTACTTGGGGGTTGGCACATCTGGTGACGATGCCCTGATTGAACGGCTCATCAATGCAGAGTCAAGCCGCATCGAGCGGTACTGTGACCGCAACTTCAGAAAGCAGTCTTACCGTGAGTCGTACAACGGCTCCGGGCAGCGTCGGCTGCGACTTCGCAACTACCCGATCATCGGAATCAGCCGCGTAGCCATTGGCACTAAGATTGCTCTTAGCGTCAGCAGCGATACCGCAACTGATCTGCGTTCAGTTGTGGAAGTGCAAGATGATCGCATCGTGCTGACCCGTCACCAATCCGACGGCACGAAGACATCAACCAACCTTGTCTTCGCGTCTGCCAACAACGACACGGCATCGGGTCTTGTAGATGCCATCAACGCTGTGTCTGGCTTTGACGCAACCCTGTCAACCAACTGCTTGAGCATTGACCTGTTCCGCCAAGGCGGCGTGAACGTCATGCTCTCAACTGCACAGATTGAGTTCCCTGACCGCGACGATATCCCCTACCGCGTGCATGATGATCGTGCCACGCTTGAGTTCGTGGATTCTGCGGACATGCTGTTCTTCGGCAAAGCCACTGACGCAGGTCTGCCATTCCCTCACACCTTCGGTGGCATCCTTGTCGAGTATGACGCAGGCTTTGACGGCCTTAGCGAGATTCCTGCTGACCTTGCACAAGCCTGCATTGAGTTGGTGCAGTTCGCATACAGCAACAAGGGTGAGAACCCGACCATGCAATCTGAGTCAATCGGCTCATACTCGTACACTCGTGCAGCCGACCCAATCCGTTCATCGGAGCGCATTCGGGAATTGCTGGCTCAGTTCATAGATAGGAAGTCATGAGCGTCACGGAACTCATCACCAAGCATGGCGTGTCAATCACCATCCAGACCGCCGGAACTGCAAACGATGCGTCAGGCTTTCCGGTGCTGACGTACTCGGACGGCTCAACCGTCAATGGGTTCATTCAGCCAGCCGGTGCGTCGGAGCCACTGCAAGCCGGCCGTGACGAACTGGTGATCACGCACCGCGTGTACTTTGATGCAGGCGTGACCATCGCACCAACCAACCGGCTGAAGTTCACTGATCCGGCTGACAGCAGCGTACGCTTCTTGGAAGTGGTCGGTGTCATAAAGCCCGGCATGTTTGCTGGTGCTGCGTCATTGGCTCACGTTGTGGTTGACTGTACAGAGGACTCGACGGCGGTAGCATGAGCCACGAATTCAACGTCAACTTGGGCAAGCGTTTGGGTGAGGCAATAGCGGCTGGTGCGGTGTTTGCCGCTGGCACTCTGCTGCAGACAGAGGTCAAGAAGCGCCTGAATTTGAAGTCTTCGCTGCCACCGAATCCACCATCAGTTGCACCTGAAGGACCCTACAGGAGATTTGGAACGCTTGGCCAAAGCATCCAAGTTGACGATCGAAAGAACAATGGGCCGAAGCCTTTAGTTCGTGTTGGTTCTGCATTGCCTTATGCGGCACGACTAGAGTTCGGATTCACGGGAACAGACCGCAAAGGTAGGAGTATCAATCAAGGCGCAAGACCATACATGCGTGACACCTTGGCCAAGAATGTGAAAAACATGCAGAAGGCAGCGCTTCGCGGCGCAAACGATGTCTTCAAAAAGTTCGCCACAAGTGGAGGTCAAGCATGAGCCAAGACGTTGTGAAAGCGTTCTACACGCAACTGATCAGCCAGCCTCTGAAGGTCGATGGTCTCTTTGTCGCCGTAAGTGGACGGATCTACGAACAAGAAGCACCAAGCATGGAAGCCGTGCCGTTGTGCATCTTCCAGTTGATCAGCGCACCGTTTGAGCAGACTTTCAACGGCAGCACCATCAAGGACTATCTGTTCCAAGTCGATATATACAACAGAAAGCAAGACGGAATGGCAGCCCTTGGCGGCATCCAAACCAAATTGTTTACGCTTATGCAAAATAGCACGCCGACTATTGCAAACCACGGTGCTGCTAAAATCGAATGTACCAACGACGGTATCCGCTCAGTGGAGGGCGAGTACCTGAGAGTCATCACTGAATTCAGGCTTCGCACTGGGGCCGTCACCTAAAGGACCAAACATGCCTTCAAACCGTATTACCGGGTCAGACGGTCAATGCACCGTTGCGAGCCACAACATTCTCTTCAACACTTGGTCAGCAACCTTCTCGCAAGTTGTCTCTGATGTCACCGCTTTTGCTGACACCTTTGCACAGAAGCGTGGTGGCCTTATGTCTGGCACATTCTCTGCTTCTGGTATTATGCAAGATAACAGCGGCACGACTGAGCCAATGCCAACGTCAACCGATGTACTTGCCTTCAACGCGGCAGGTGAGGATGTTGAGTTGCAAACAGGATCGACCACCAAGAACCTAAGCATGTGGTCGTTCAAGGCTGTCATTGGCAACGTGTCACCTACCAGCACGCAAGGCGGTGATGCCTCGATCAGTGTTGACGGCGAATCTACTGGTGACATCACCTTAACTTGGGATGAATCCTAAGCATGGCAAAAAAGTCGCCTGATGATTGGGTATCGGTCGTGCAGTTCAGAGGGCTGAAGACCGGCAAGGTCATCACGAGGAAGTGCGGCTGCTCCTCTGAAACACTTGAGGAGGCACAGCGTTGTGCCATCTCGCTCTATCGTTTGACCAACGACATCAACCGTTTGGTCAGTATTGAAACCAAGCGGCGGCGGGACTGGACGGAAACCACAGTCTCGCTGCCGCCACACTTGAGAGGAATGACATGATCAAAGAAGTCACCATTACACTTGACGGGCAAGAGTTCACTGTGCCACGCCTGACGGTTCGCCAGATCCATGAGGTAGGGCAACGCATCTTTGAGGTACGCCGCAAAGAAATGATCAGCGATTGCCAAGCCGTCGGCCTGAATAACGAGCAGACCGTGGCGAAGGTCTCTCAAATGCGTGAGGCTTGGGACCAAGGCACAGAAGTCAAGCGGCAGGCGTACACCGAACTTGGTGCGCGTCTGTTCATAGGTGCAGCCTTGACGGGTGCAAAGCATGAACCTGACGTGCTGGACGCAATCAGCGACCTCGGTGAATTGGCTTCAGCGTCTGCTGAGGTCTGCGGTCTTTGGAATCCGTTTGCAGAAGGCAACGAACAGTCTGAAGAAACTGACCCGGACCTTGAGGAGATCAAACCGGACAATCAAGGCTGACGCCGGGCTTGAGTTGGGTGAAGCGTGATTGGACACGAGAACGTGCATTGCTTGCCCACTTCTTCCCCGGCGTTGGTGAGCCGATAGAACTAACATTGCCTGAGTGGAATGGACTGCTTGGGCAAGTGCAAGAGTTCGTCAAGTTGAGGTGATTTGTGGCTGACATACCTGCTGGCTCTCTAACAGTTAAAGTCGATGCAAACCTCAAGCCATTGAAGGATGGCTTGGACGAAGCCAAGACCAAAGTCGCACAGGCTGACAAAGCGATTGAGCAGACTACACAGAACACGAAGAAGGGATTCTTTGAGGCCGGTGGTCGAGTCCAAGACTTTCAATCCAAGTTATCTGCATCGCTTGGAGTCATTGCGGGCTTTGCCGCAGCAGCCCAATTGATCGGTGGTATTGCTGACGGCTTTGCGGCTGCCAGCGATGCAATCGAAGAATCAAATGGCGGTCTTGATGCGTTGGACAAAGGCACGGCTGCGTTCCTTGAGAAAGTGCCGATCCTCAACAACTTCGCCAACTTTGGCCGCTCGCTCGCCATTGGTCTTGGTCTTGCGACCGACGAAGTTAAAGAGTTGCAAGAAGCCCTTGAGTCAGTCCGCCGGGAGCAAGCACTGTTCACGTCTGCGGTTGGCGGTCAGAACCAGTCACTTGCAAACCAAGCACAGATACAAGAACTGCTTGGCAACACGCTTGAAGCCAACAGACTCAAAGCCGAGCAAGCGTTTCAAGCACAGTTGAAACAAGCCCAAGAGTTGCGAGACGAGGCCAAAAGGTTTGCACTAGAAGAGGGTACTTCAGTCACCGAGGGCCGTGCAGGTGTGGCTTCAAGGCAAGCCGCAGAACTCGAACGTCAAGCAGAGATTATTCGTGATCTGACAATCCAAGCAGCCGAACGGGCAGAACAAGAAGCCAAGGTTGCTGCTGAACAAGCAAAGTCAAAAGAACAAGCAGCAGAAGTGTTGCGTATACAGCAAGAGCAAAAAAGGCTTGAGGATGCCAGATTGCAGAAGCAAGAACAACTTGCACAGGCTGCGTTGGCTTCTGAGGAAGCACAAAACGAGCGGCTAGAGTTGGCAAGGTTGCAACTGCAAATTGCTGAAGCAACGGACGAAAAACGCAAAGAAGAACTGCAAAACTTCTTGGAACTGGTCAAGGCTGAGAACGCATTTGAGAAATCTGTTGAGCGTGTCAATAAGTTGTTTGACCAGCGTGTTGAACTTGCCAAACAAGGCAAAGAGTCTGAAGCCGACGTGGCTCGTTTGGAGCGAGAACGGCAAGCCGCGATTGACAGAGTCAAGCAAGAGTTTGAAGCCAAGGAACAACAGCGAGCCATTGAGAACTTGCGCAAGCGCAAAGAACAGGCTGCCAGCCTTGCTCAAAAGCAAGCCGATGACGCCAAGAAAATTGCAGAGGCCGCAGCCAAAGAACAAGCCGAAGCAGAGAAAGCCGAACGCGAGAAGGCAAGGTTGGCAACTGCTGGCGAGACTGCTATTGGTGCGTTCAAGTTTGCTCTAAGTGGTTTGACCAAAGGTGACGCTGCGGAGAAGAAGGCCGATCAAGAAGCACCAAAGCAGACTGAACTTCTACAAGACGCCGTGAACCTTTTGGATAGGATTGCCCGTGCGGGTGCTTCTGGAGTATTGACATGACCGTGACATCAACAGAACTCGGTGACACTGGCGGCTTGCAGTTCGATGCAGCAGGGCCAACCACAACGACGCAACGCCGCTTTGTTGTGAAGGCTGACTCTGCTGCTGACGAACTGACAACCGATTTGCAAGCGATCCAAGCGACCGGCGTTGGCATCGGTGCGTTTCACCCAGACTACCCAACGCTCGTTTGTGTCAAGATCCGTGGCAAACGTGACGCTGACAACACACTTGTTTGGCGTGTGACTGCGGATTACAGCAGCGACTCTCTGATTGGACCAGACATAGGCCCGGGCCAAGGCTTCAAACAAACTTGGAA
>TARA_R100001591_G_scaffold90347_1_pt1 | contig 10957 bp, 20 predicted proteins | sample TARA_R100001591 | Tara Oceans TARA_R100001591 (sample SAMEA2622725) | marine metagenome | biome: marine biome (ENVO:00000447); feature: surface water layer (ENVO:00002042); material: "saline water (ENVO:00002010), including plankton (ENVO:xxxxxxxx)" | depth 5 m
AACGTCGGTCACAAGACTTGGCCAAGTGCCGTCCTTGAAGGCGTCTTCGACTGCGGCACTGTTGAGGTTCCAGACTGACGAAAAATTATAATCTGTCGCCGGGTCAACATTGCCGATTAGGCGAGCCATCTTAGGATAGTTCCTCGTAGCTAACTACCACCTCCAAGTCGTCAGCGGCACTTGCTGTTGCCACAATCGAGCGATCTTCTTCCAGATAAATCGCAGAGTTCTTGTCAACAACAACCAGCGTTGAGTCTGCGGGGACGACGACAGTTTTTGCGATGTGATAGGCTGTGCCGCCACCTGATGCAGCACTGTTTACGCTGAGTGTGATATCTGCGTTGTTCGTGCCATCTACATTTGCAACATAGATAACATTCACCTTAAACACTTTGTTGCTTGAAGCAGCGTTGCTCAATAAGGTAGTAGCATTTGTGGTTGATAAGTCTAAGTAGGAAGTTTTAGCCGTGATTGTGGCTACATTAACAATATTTGGTGCACTCATAGCCTAACCCTCAGCCAAAAACGATTGCCATCGCGATTGCTTTACCCATTGTAGCAGCACCTAAATTTGATAATGCCGTTGCTGCATCACTTGCGCCTGTACCACCATCTGCGATGGCCAAATCACCTGCTGCAATCTGCCCACCAGAAGTGACAGATAAGGCACCAGCAGCCAACGATGTAGGCAGCACTAAATCATATGTCGCACCGGCAGAGTGTGGCGGACTAGCAATAGAAACACCATGCGAGTTTGACTCGCAGTTCAACATAATTTTGCCGGCGTTTGTGTTGCCCCGCACCTCAAGGAAGCCCGTGCCGTTTGCAGCGACCTGCACATTACCGTTGGTGTTAGTGGCACTCAGCTCATTTGCATCCAACTTCAAGTTGTCTATACGAGCATCGGTGACAGCAGCGTTTGTGCCAAGCGTGATGCCGTCTACAGCACCACCGTCAATATTCACGCTATCCGCAGCTTGTGTAGCTATTGTACCAATGCCGAGATTAGTCCTTGCATCAGCTGCATTACTCCCACCAGTGCCACCGTCAGCCACAGCAAGGTCTGTAATGCCACTGACTGTGCCACCTGTGATAGCTACGCTAGTAATGTTGACAGCACCAGCAGCGTCTGCAAACACCGCTTTGCCAGCAGGGTAAACACAGAATACATCTTTTGTGCCGGCAGAAAAGTCTGTGGCTGAACCGTTATTACTGCTCGCTAATACAGCGGTACGGGTCAGTGTCGTGCCACTAGCTGTATAAGTGCCAAGTGCTGTTTCCCACTCATCGGCTCCGCGATGCACAATCGTAAAATACGTTGTGTTTGAGTTGCCGACTTCGGTGAACGCATCAAATCCAGTCACAGCACCGGCGAGTGTGATTGTACCAGTGCCCGTGGTAGTGGATGTTTCGCGTACACGATCTTTGACTACAAGTGCCATGTGTTTATCCTACGCAATGCGGATGATAGCGCTCGATGCGTCAGCAGTGGGAAATTGCACCGTAAAATCACCAGAACTTGCTGTTTTATCACTGCCAAAATCAAGCACACACACCGCCGGGTCGCTAGTAGCATCTTCGTTGAAAATGAGTGCGCCTCGTGCTGTGATGCTCACAGTGCTAAATGTAAGGTCAGCAAAATCAGTTAACGCAGTTGTGCTTGAGCTTGTCGGCGTGACATTCGTTAGCGTGCCGCCTTTTGCGCTATAGCCACTGCCACTCACTTCCTCAGAGGTAGTATAAGCGGTAGTCGCTGCATCAAGGTTTGCGCTGCTAGTATAAAGCGCCAGCTTGAAAGTGTCGCCACTGCTGTTGGTGAAGTTGTGCACACCTTTCAATAACTCAACCTTAAACGAGGTGCACATCGCTTGCGTGATAGCCATTTATATTCTCCTTATGAGTTCTGCTAAGTCATCATGGCCTTGCTGCTTGAGCAGATTATAAAGGGTCGTTCTATCCGAAGCGACAGCCTGTTTCATGTAGTAGACTAAAACATTCCGCAGTGTATCGCAATATGCCCTAGCCTGCTGCTGTATCTCGGGTGGTGCAGAATCAGATACCTGCATAATTTTGTTCAGGCACATCTCAGCGATATCTTCTACTGAGTGCCCTTTGTTTGATGTAGTGGCTACACCAACAGGCCCGACGTTGGCAGAAACTTCAACACTAAACATCAGCTTTTTTGCCTCATCACCAGGCCCATCCTGTATGCATCTGTAACTTCGTCTGCTTCGCCAAACTCTTTCAACCGCGACAATGCTTCAGCGTAGCGTGCCTGATAGTTCTGCAACACATCTGGTTCGCCTTTCATGAAGGTATAGGCTTCGTACAGAGTAGCGTACAACAACGCCAGCGGCGCATTTGTGCTCAGCCAAGTCGTGCCACTATCACCTTGCACAGTCAACGAATCAGGCTTGAAGTAGTAATGCAGCTCAGTTTCGTATGCCTGGTCAGGCGTAGGCGCTACAATCAAGTTACGATTGTCATACTGGGAATAGTATTTTGGCGTGCCTGTAGTTGCGCCGTTTGGATTGACTGTTTGTATGAACGTCACGTTTTTGCGCAGCAAGAACTCTTGGCGTGAGTTGTTCAGCACGGTCAGCGAAAAAGCAGCCAAAAAATCTGTGGGAAACACAAGAAACTTTTGGTTTGCTGTAAACGCACCCAAAGCATTTTTGCGGAAAATGGATAGCTGCACCTCTGTAAAGATGCGCTGCTCTGCGTTTTTGATGAACGTGTTCAGCTGATTTGTAAACGTAGTTTCGTTGTTTTCGGTGTAGTCTTGCACCGCTGTTTTCAGCTCTGCGAACGTAAAACTCATGATATCACCACCGCAACAACGCCGACCGAAGTTAGCCCAGCAAGCCCCTGCGCTGCGCTCGGCCTAGGAAATATTTTACCATCGCCTACAGGCACCACTACAGGTTCTTTACGATCTGTACGTGGCTCAAACAAAGCCTGTAAATCAGGTGGTGGCACAAATGGCTCAAGCTGCGGTGCTTTCACCTCGTAACATTCTGGGCATACTTTCAAACCGTTCCACTCTTTGCGCAGCTCACGGTATCGGTACTGCTGACCACAACGATCACAGATGCCAAGTGCAAACTTTCCTGTGGCATACAGTGTGCTCATACGTTGATAAACCCGTAAAAGTCTTTAGCAGGAATCAAACTCAAACCGGCCCTATCTCTATCCTCTGCGGCTGCGCGCTCAAACTCTTCTTCGTATTGTGCTTTTAGCAATTGAGTAAGCTGCGGGTTACGCTTCATAGACAAATAGTAAGCCAGCCCTGCTGTTAAGCACGGATAGAACCGAAACGGTACTTCTGAATCGTTTGTGTAATCATCAGCATCGTCAATGCGCGTAAGCCGATCATATACAAACTCAAACACCTCTGATTGGTCTGGCGTAGCCCAAAACCGTATCTGCGGCGTGATCTGCCGGTCGACGTAAAACTGCGTTGGCTGTGCTTGAGTCAGCTTATTTGTCAAGTTCAGGTATTGGTCACGGCTGATGCGGTTCAAAGTTGTATCGCTCTGCGTAGTCGCACCTGTGCTTTGCCGCAACACGCCGGACAACACATCAATTGATGCCTGAACGTTTTCAAAGCTCAGGGCGGTAGACAGTGTTGTTGTTGCACCACTCGTCGCGCCAGTGAGCGTCTCGCTTGCTGTAAACGTTCCAGACGGCACCGTAAGGGTGAGTTGTGTGGCGCTGGGTTTTGCTGTCACTTGCGCTGTAGCAGCACTCGAGCTGCCTGTTATAGTTTCGCCGAGGGTAAAGCTACCGCTAGCAGCAACCGTAGCCACAAGGTCTCCTAAGGGGTAGGTATTCACACCTGCTACTAACTTCAGCGTCTTTTGTTCAATAGTCCACCTGTTCAAACCACGGTTGGCCCAATCAGCAAACAATATGTTTAATGAACGTTTTGCAGAATCAAGGTCGTAGCCGGTGCGTGGTATAACACCACAACGCTCATAAGCCTCTTCAATGTAATCAGCGACGTCTAACTGAAAATTTTTTGATTCTGAAAAGGCCATCTACTTACTCATCTTGTGGACGATGAAGGTTATCAAAAACCTCATCTGTATCACGATACTCCTCGCTTTCGGCGCTGAACGCTCTGTGCATCGGCTCAAAATCAGGTCTGTCCTCACCTAATGCAAAAAACGCTGGATCATAAAGCTGACTCCTGTTGTTAGGTACGCCTACTATATGTCCAGTGTCTAAACAGCACAGATGCGTGATTTTATTTTGCCGATGGTCATCCGCATACATGCTGTTCATGTAATCGACTGAAAACCAATATCGCCCTGGAACCTTGATGCCTTCAATAAGTGCAAACATAGGCATGTCTGCAAACATATTAAAACGAACCACAGAAAACTCAAACGAACTGCAATCCCAAGGCTGTATTTGGTAATCAGTAAAATCGTCCTCACATTCTTTAGTGACAATAGCCCTTAGAGGCATACGACTCCAACCGTAACCCCCAAGACCCTCTTCTATGAAACAAACTTGGAAGCTCAACTGCCTACCCATGTAAGCAGTCACCGCATGTACAAAACCCTGAAGGTACTCGCCATGCCCACGTTTGTTTCCAGTAGTGTACTCTTTACGGATTAGTACCCTTTTAAAAGGTATATTTTCCGTCAGGAGCGCCATTACATCTTTGGCTTTTTAACCATACCCCCGCCACGCATCTTCATTGGCTTTTTGGCTTTGGCCGCCGCAGCAGTTTTTGTGGCCGGCTTTTTGGTCATCTTCTTCTTTTTCAGGAACTTTGCGAGTCCTGCAGGCATCTTACCAGGCATAGCTCTTCTCCCTTTACCAGGCTTTGCACGACCAGTAACGCGCGGAAAATTTGTCCTTAGCAGTGTCACAATTGTGTCTCGCTCTAAAGTTTTTCCGCCGCCCTGGTTGGTCCTTTTTGATGCTCATGTTAGGATCACCAAACCGAACCAACTTGACTTCTTTCCCCTTCTTGGCAAGAACAGCAGACTTTTTCTTGCCGCCAGGAGTGCGCTTTGGCTTGTTATACCCAGAAAACGTTTCGCCACGATATTTGATGCGGCCACTGGCAAGCCTCTGCACATCCTTAGTAGTCGCCATCAGGAGTACTCTTTGCGAACCTGAAGTACGACAGTGTAGGTATCCGCAGCAGTATGCCCGACAGTAGTGAACATAATGTCACCCGTCTTGCCACTACCGGCATTGTTAGTCAGCCCACCAAACGATGTGTAATCGTGGTAGCCGCTTTGGTTTTCACCAAGCTCGATGCAGAACACATCAGTCGACGCATCAAACAGCAACTTTACTTTCATTCCGTTGCACTGCCACCAAATCTTTTCAATGGTAGCACCCGAGCATACAGTGCCATCAGGCAATGCAGCTAGGGCAGACACATCAACTTTTTTGACAGCAGATTCACCAGAACCGTCAGACACGTTGGTGAATTTTAGAACAGCCGTCTTCTGCCCGTCGATGATTGTTTGCGAAGTGACTGCATCTGCCATTACTTACTCCTTCAGCTCACCGCGCAAGATCATCGCCTTACGCGCGGCACTTCCAACAGGAGGCAGGTCAACAGCAGCAGCTTTTTTAGCCTTCTTTACAGGCTTCTCTTCTACCCAAGCCTCGTTCTCAGGCGTATTGGGATCATCGGCAACATAGTGCCCTGCCTTTGTCCTGGCTCTTTTACGTTCAGCCATTATTCACTCCTATCGCGTTTGGCAAGCGAACAGGTAATCAATCGTAGCTGACTTGGTGCCCGTAGCAGAACCAGACAGTTCCATAGCGCCGATGGCCAAGTTTTCATCGTCCGGAATGTTGTCCGTATGCGTAGCAACCAAAGCCCGGTTCACAAAGAACTCAACCTTACCTGTGCCCGTGACATGGAAGCCAAGGGTTACAAAGGTATCGTCGCTGATGTCAATACCGGAGTCGGTGGTAGTGGCCGTGCCATTTTTTTCCGTGACGCAGTCGATGTTGGTGTCACCATCATCAACCTGGAACACAATGCGGTCAGCAGCGGTCAGCATCGCTTCTGGGTTCGTAGCGAAGTTTACCGTCAAGCCAACGCACAAATCAATCGCGCTGCCTTCGCTGTCGCCGACTTTAATTTTAGTTTCAAACCAAATGTCGCGGCCAGCCGCCACTGCAAAGATCTCGTTACCTTGCACGCTGGCACCATCGTTGTCAGTCGTACCGTCGGAAGTCAGCACCAAAGTGCCACTCTCAGCATCAGCACCCAACGCCGCAGTGGCGCTAGAGTCTTTGACAACAGTCCAGTCGTTGGTGGAGTCGAGCGCCACACCAGTAAAGTCATCCATGTAAACCACAAAATCCGGGTTTACGCTTACCGGCAGATTCTCAAACCATTTTTTCGAGGTGTTTTTACCGGCGAACAAAACGGGGCCGGTGAAATGAACAGCCATGTCATACTCCTGTCGTGGCTAGTGTCAGCGTATGCTGTCAGGGTACGTTTAGTTTAGGCAAAAAAAGAGGGGGACACAAGGCCCCCCTCTAATGTGATTAAGCGCCCGGCGAACCGAACACACAACGTGGGTCGCTAACGCCAAAGCTGTAACGCTCCCGCGCTTTGTAACGCACGTTACCAGTATCAAAATCGCCCTCCATAGAGGTGCGCACTGGCGAACGCTCGAAGTGCTTGAACCCATTCGGGCTGTCGGTTTTAATGAAGAACGCATCCGTATCGGTCAGGTAATGGTTGATTACATAACCTTCCGGTAACATGCCCATATTGCGCATGGCGTTAATGTCATTATCCGCAGTGCCCGGACGCAGTTGCGTAGTGGTCAAACGCTCAGCAACAAACTGCAACGCCGGCGGAACGATCAACTTACGCCCTTGCACAGCGACCAACAGGCCACGCTCATCAATGAACGCAGCAATGTCAATCATGCTCTGCTCGAGCGAAGTTTCGTTAAGGTCCGCAGAAACAGTCAGTTCGTTACGGAAGTTACCACCACCCAAAGTCGGGTGATCAGTAGCACAAAGCTCTTTGCCATCACCAAAAGTAAAGCTGCTATTGAACGCATTGTTCAAAATGTTCGCACCTTTAACGTTTTTAGTGTTTGCCATAGAACGTGCCAGTGCCCGTGTATAGCGAGTGCTCAAGCGGTCGTAAAGGTTGTCCTCTACAGCCTCTTCTGTAATGGCAAAAGCCAGGGCAATGGTTTCGTGCGTGTAACGAGCCGTGAACGACTCATTAGCAGTGTCAAAGGTTACAGCAGCACCCTCGGCTTTTACCGGAGCCTGACCAAAACCAGAGAGCATCACCTCTTCTTCAAACGCGCGGTCAGAAGATTCGGTATCGAACACTTCACTCCACTCGTTTTCGTAGCGGTTGTACTCCAGACCAAAAAGAGCGTTGAGACCAGGCTCAAGCTCTTTCATTAATTGTGAACGGCTAATTGGCATCGCTGATCTCCTTAAATACCAGCACCTTGACCGTTCTGATTATAACGGTAAAAGTGATTGTTGAGAAGAACGATGGCCAACATACCGGCAGCAGTCGTATCAGCATTTGAGGGGCTATCCTCAAAACCAACGATACGCAAGTTCAGCGTGTTGGTGGTGTTCACCGTGCTGACAGCCAGCTCACCAGTGGAGATACCCGTGGTCGCATCGCCAGAGGTAGCAGTCGCAAAGTTCGCGTTGGCATGAATAGATGCATCAGTAGCCGCCGCATCACAATTGATCAAGAACAGCTGATCAGGGTTTGCAGCGACCAAAGCACTAGCAGCCGTGCCAGACTTCACCGAAGAAGTACCTGGCCACTTGTTAGCGAACTTAGGTTTACCATCGAGGTCAATGTACTCACAGCCCATGAAAGCGCCAAGCAACGGGACCGTTCCACCATTCGCATTGCCAACGATATCGATCATACCGTTAGCAAGCGGAATAACCGGAGTACCCTGGAAAATCGTGCTCGAAGTGCCAGTGGTGCCAGCGGTTTGGATTTTGAACTTAGTAACGCCGTTAGAGTTGGTGCCCTCACCAAGCATTGAATACATACGAAGACCAAAAGCGGCATCTTTGTTTGCCATTTTCGGAATCCTTCCTTACATGCTAGGTTTCAGAGTCGGCAGAAGGACGCCTTCCACCGAAGGTGACACGACTCTGCCTATTTGTAGTAATAGGCATGCTCGGGTGCTCTTCCTTCATAAGGTCATTATCAACAGCATCCATTTGCTGTTTTGCGCGTTTTTGGAAATACGCGGCCCGCTCATTACGTGTTTCCACAGGGAAGCGGGCAAGCAAAAGACCACCCACCCCAATAACGCCAGAATGTTTACCATCCTGAATAGTTGGGGCTTCAAAGTCTGGATATTCGTCGGCCCGAACGAGTTCAAAGCCTTCACGAAGTCTACCGGAAATATTCTTTTTATCGTCGATACCCATGACTGATTCACGGATCCAACGATGAACAAACCCTTCCGGTGCGGGCGGGGCATCCAAAGAGGATGGTGGGGTCCAAGGCTTACGGCGAGAAGTGTTGGTTCTCGTAGTGGCGGCACGGGGTGTTTTATCTACCATTACTGGCTCCGTGTTTCTAGCAAAGCGACTTGCTTCGCGTAGTCTTCAAGAGATACACCAAGTTTCTTCGCGATTGCAACCTGGCTTGGGGTGAGTTTGACAGATTTTTTGCCGTTTTTGCGTGACGCACTCGTAGCACGACCTGTAGGCGCAACATTTGATGTACGCGGCTGTGGCGTTTCATCAATCTCCTGCTCTACAGATTGCTCATTCGCAAACTTGTGCGGGAAGTTTTCACGCATGCGTTTATCAATCTCTGAGTAGTATTCGTCACTTTCAGGATTGAAGTTTTCTTCTTGCACAAGTTGTTTGTGGATGCTGAAGGCAGTGAGTGTCATAGGCTCATCTGTGCCAAACCACTCGTTCTTTGCACTCCACTCTTCCGCTTTTGGGCTCGGCTGTGCTTGCTGAGTTTGTTGCGGTTGTGCCGCTTGTGCTTCTTCTGGCTGCTCAGTTTGCAAGCGCTCACGTGCATACTCAAGGCGCTGTGTTTCCAGCGCATGCTCAGACATTTTACGCGACAACTCTACCTGTGCATCAGCATCACCAAGCTCAATAGCTCGTTTGAGCTGCTCGTTCAAAGTAGATTCTGAAACTTTCAAGCGATTGTCATACTCAGTCAAATAACTTTCGTCAGATTGTTTTGCGCGCTTTGAAACTTCTTCATATTGGTTTTTGAGCGATGTAGCATAATCAAGTGCAGCTTTTTCTCTACGCTCAGCTTCGCGCATGCGGCTAGTCAGCTTGCTGATACGTTTTTGTACTGACTCAGAATATTCGTCAGCTTCATTTTTTTCTTTTGCAGGTTCTTCTGGAGCAGCCTCAGCCGGTTCCTGTTCTGGCTGCTCTGCTTCTGCGCTATCTTCTAACTCAATGTTTGCCTCTTCTTCAACAGGCAAATCGTGCATCATTTCTGTGCTCGACATTTTGTGCTCCGTCACATATGGATGATATCGGTGGGGTCAGCAATAGTGGCGATGATTTCATCATCATTGAGGATACGCACCTCACCACCATCAATTTTGAAACGTGAACCTGCATACCGGCCAAAAATCACCCAGTCTTTTTCTTTACACCAGGGTATGCCGTCAAACTTACTTTCATCTTTGTAAGCTAACGGGCCGATACGCAGCACGTACCCACACACCGTAGCCAAAGCCTCGCGCTCAATTGTCTGGTCTGGAAGATATAACGAGCCGTGCTTTTTTTGGCCTTTGAACGGAAGCAACAAAATACGCCAGCCAGTCGGTTGCGGCAGACGGTCAATGGCTGTTTCAGGTAGGTTTGATGGGTCTAGTACGAAGTTTTCTTCTTTGACATAAGCAGTCTCAAGGATCTTCTGGGTCATCGGTAATCCTAACTAGCAGGTCTCTGAGTTCCTGTTCGAGTGTTCCGATCTCTGCAATACGTGCACGCAGTTCACGGAACGCAGTAAAGTCGGCAACTGCGCCGTAAGCCAAAGTTTCTTCGTAGCTAGAGCGTCGTTCCCGTATGCTCTTTAGCAAACGTTCAAATAAAAATAAACTGGGGTCATCAACCATTTTTGTCAATACGCGCCCTTGCTTTACCCATAGCGCGATTACCGAACCAAAATGCAATGATGGCGCTGAAGATAGCCTGTGTTTCACTGTCCCAAATCATCAGAGCAGCAGTCTCAAAGTTCATATCAGGTTTTTGCAGCGCGCTGTAAAGCAACACACCTTTGACACTCGCAAAGGTTATGAAGAAAAGGTAAGTAAGAACAGGGCGCACACTGCCCCTAAGAGCGTTGACAAATGGCCCAGCGTCGACAGATCGATCATGTTCATACAAACTTTTTGTTTCTTGTATCTCAGCTTGTGCATCAAGCTCTTTCAACTTCAGCTCGCTCAAACTCTGCGCATACTTCGCTTTCGCCTCTAGCATAGCTAGCTGTTGTTGATTAGCTTGCCGTTGCTTGAAGTACCCTAGTATCTCCGGAACAATGCTCGTTCCAAAACCCAGTAGGGTGCCAAGCAAACTCAACATTACCGTTTAGCCATCCAAGCTGACATACCCATGTACGCGCCGACAATGCCTGCCAGCGCGATGTACATCGTACTGATCAAACCTGTTAGCGCGGTAATTCTAGTCTCATTGATCAGGGGCGTGCACAAAATTGTTGTCAGTCCTAACATGAACAAAAATGCACCAACTGCGATACGTTTTTGTGTGACGAACTTTATGTGCTCGTCCCATGCTTCCAACTCACCTTCTGTGACAACGCCGTCGTTATTTAGGTCAGCCATTACTTATCGCCCCCTATGTACATCTCTTGCTCATCCGTTTCAAACGGATCAGTTTCTGTAGCATCAAGATCAAGTGCGCGATTGAGGCCTTGAAAAAGACCATATCCGCCACTTACTAATCCAGGCCC
>TARA_R100001591_G_scaffold3703_4_pt1 | contig 10939 bp, 14 predicted proteins | sample TARA_R100001591 | Tara Oceans TARA_R100001591 (sample SAMEA2622725) | marine metagenome | biome: marine biome (ENVO:00000447); feature: surface water layer (ENVO:00002042); material: "saline water (ENVO:00002010), including plankton (ENVO:xxxxxxxx)" | depth 5 m
AACTTTAGGTCCTTTAGAATTTGCAGGATCTGCGAATGGTTGGGGTAGAGCTGAATGGAACTCAGGAGCATGGGGTATTACAGGATCTGTTTTAGGTTCAGGCCAAAGTTTATCTTCAAGTATAGGTTCAGTAACTATAGACGCTAAGGTAGAGTTAGGTTGGGGCCGAGGCGGTTGGGGTAACAGAGCTTGGGGTGAAACTTTCTCTGTCGCTGCAACAGGACAACAAGCAACTTTATCACAAGGCACTGCTACAGCTAAAACTGATGTAACTATCGTTCAATCGGGTATGGATTTAATTACCATTACTCAAGGATTGAGTTCCATAACCATAGATGGAAACCCGACAGTATTCGTTGGCGAGGCAGCCCTACAAACTTCAATAGGTGGTGTGGATAGTGTTATCGGAGAAGCAACTGTAGTTCCAACTGGTCAATCTTTATCTTCATCTGTTGGAGTCGTGGTTCCTGAAAATAAAACAGAAGTAGATGTGACTATGTTTGCTATGTCGTTAACTCTAGGCACAGCGACTTTAGAACAAAGCACAGTAGAAACTCTTACAACAGCAGGACTACTAACTAATTCAGTAGGATCTATTATTCCTGTATCAGCTTATGATGTTACTGGACAAGCTTTAACAAGCTCGGTGGGATCAGTTTCAATAGTTGGTGGTGCAAATATTGATGTTTCTGGTATAGGGTTGACAGCAAATATAGGCTCAGTTAATGTAACGCCATGGAGCGAGATCGATCCAGGTGTAAATAATATTTGGACCGAGGTTGATAGAGCAGCCTAATTTTGTTAAAATAGGAGTCATATGGCATCAAGTTTTTCTACAGATCTAAAACTAGAACTTATGGTAACCGGTGAAAACGCTGGTACATGGGGTGATAAAACTAATACAAATTTAAATCTAGTTCAACAAGCCATCGCAGGTTTTGAACAAGTTACACTATCTAGTGGTGGAACTTTAGCTTTAGCGATGAGTAATGCTGCATTATCAAATGCAAGAAACATGGTGATTAAATTTGCTACAGCATCAATTGCTGCTAGCACAGTCTGCACAGTCCCTGATGGTATAGAAAAATTTTACATTTTTGATTGCACAGGATTAACTAACCCTGCAAACTTAACTATTAAAACTGCTTCAGGAACTGGATTTACATTAGACGCTGCAAAAATTTATGCTGCATACGCTGATGGAACAAACTTAAAAGAAATTTCTCTAGATACTTTAGGAGGTACTATTGGAACTGCTCATGTTGCTGATAACGCAATAACTGCTGCGAAAATTTCTAACAACGCAGTAACAACTGCAAAAATTTTACAATCAAATGTTACAACAGCAAAGCTTGCTGCAAACGCTGTAACATCAAATCAAATTACACAATCATCTGTAACACTAACTAAAATGGCAGCTAACTCTGTGGGACCAAACCAGCTACAATCAACAGCTGTTACAGCAGGATCTTATACGACAGCTGACATTACAGTTGACGAGGACGGAAGAATTACATCAGCCTCTTCAGGAACTGCAGGATCTAATGACATGGTCAGAACTTTTTTCGACTCAGGTCCCTCCACGGCAACTTTCACAGCTCAGGGCGGCACGACTAAACTTTTAATTTATGCTTGCGCAGGCGGTGGATCAGGTGGCGTAGGACCAGGAGATTATGCTAAGGGTCCAGGAGGAAACGGAGGTATTGGAGTTTTCAAAGCCCCAGTAACTTCACCAGCTCCATCACCTTTCTCTGCTCCTTACACAATAGGTGCAGGCGGAAACAGTGTAGCTGGTCCAATGGTTTACTCTGGAAATCCTGGATCTAATACGACTTTTGCTAACCCTGCAACAGTTACTTGCACGGGAGGAAGCGGATTATCTTCAGTTCCAGCACCTAACCAAAACCCATCAAACCAAGCAAAGTATCCTTTGGGTGGTAATCCAGGAACAGCATCAGGACCAACTCTATTAATTAATTTAACAAAGTCATCAGGATTTGATTCGAGTCCACAAGTTTCAAATAGAGCCAACGCAGCAGTTGGACCTTACCTTGCTGCTTTCGTTTCAGCTCCAGCTCCAGGTAATCCTAATGAGTTTGGAGTTTATGGTGTAGGAGGATCATCTTCAGGTCCAAATTCAAATGCAAATGCTGGTCGTCCAGGTGCAATACTTATATTTGAGGATAAATTAACATAATGGCTAGTATATATTTTCATAATGATGGGTCTCCAACTTTAGCTGTTAAAGAGGAAAATGATATCAAATTTCACAGAGGTGATTTTGATGTTATTAAATCAAATGGAAAAATAAAAACAGTAAGTGATGACGATTATCATAGTTTTATTGCTAACGAAAAAACAGTTAAATTAGATGGCGACAATGTAGTTTTTGCAGATCCTTTAAAAGGTAGCCCAGACGATATTGAAAATATATCATCTGACGATTTTGATAAAATTAAAAATTATCATTTAGAGATGGTCTCTAAAATTTTGGAAACTAAAGGTTCAAGATTAAACGAAGCTGCTTTTGCAGACTTGAAAGCAAGATTAGAAGCTTTTAAAACTGGTTTGGAAAATGTAGATAAGTCTTCTATCTCATTTCCTTTGAATGTAAGTTTTATAAGATACTGGTTAGACAACGAATCATCAGCTCCTTTTCACGGTAATTTTATAGCTAATTAGTTGCCTTTTATCTTTTTTTCTAATAAAAAGATTTTATGTATCTACAAAAATATATCAAACAATACCCTTGTATACCTAACGCAAAAATTATTTCTAATTTTATAAAGTTCTTAAATAAAACTTTTGCTGAAAAAAAATTTGTTGAAGGCAGCGTAGTAGGTGATGGAACAAGAGATATTACAGATAAATCCGTAAGAGATGTAAAAATTCTAGGTCTCAATCCATTAGATGACTCTTTGAGTAATGTACATTGGCACAATTTTTTAAGTCATTTGATAGTGCAACAAATGAATAATTATATAAAAGAATTTCCTGATATTCAAAGAGCAGCTATCTTTGACATGCAGGCATTAAGATATGGTGTAGGTGGTCATTATAAATTTCATGTTGATGATGGTCCAACAATGAATAGAAAATATAGTTCAATATTAATGCTTAATAATGATTATGAGGGTGGCAGTTTATGTTTTAAATTAGACGATAAAGTAATAAAAATGGAAACTAAACCTGGTCATGTAGTGATTTGGCCAAGTCATTTTATGTTTCCACACGCAGTAGAGCCTTTAACGAAAGGGACTAGATATTCAGTAGTATCATGGATGCATTAGAAAAAGGTTATAAACATATTAAAAATTTTCTTACAAAAGAAGAAGTGGATCTTCTTACTCATTTTACAAGATTAAAACATAGAACAAATTTTGATAGTTTTGATTTACAACAAAACGACCAAGGGGATACAATGTACTATGGAGATCCAGCCACTGATTCTTTATTAGTTACTAAAAAAGATTTGATGGAGAAAGAAACAGGCCTTAAATTATTACCTACTTATACATTTTGGAGAATGTATACTTATGGTGCAGATTTAAAAAAACATAAAGACAGACCATCGTGTGAATATAGTGTAACTGTAAAAATAAATTCTTGTGGAGTGAAGTGGCCAATTTTTATGGCAGGTAGAGAAATAGAACTTGAAAATGGTGATGCTGTCATTTATCGTGGTTGTGAACTTGTACATTGGCGAGAGGAGTTTAAAGGAGATTGGCACTCTCAAGTCTTTTTACATTATGTAAATGCAAATGGTCCGCACAAAGAATGGTTCAAAGATAAGAGAGCTATATTAGGAACAACAAAATGAGAATAGAACAAAATAAAAAAACTGGTGAAGCTGATTTAATATTTACTTGGAAAGAAGTTTGGACTTTAATAAAGTACAGAAGATTAAGATTTACACAAGAAAGTTTCCGTGCTTTTGGCGGGACACTCTTAACTTGTATCATGAACTGGAATATGTATTTTGATAATCCTTTTATTAAAGATGTAGAAGTGCAAGATAAGAATCCAGATGCTAAAACAGATAAATAAAATAATACAAAGATCCATCAAACAAGATGTCTTTTTTCATGAAATTACTTTAGAAATTGATGATAAGTATTTTATCTCAGAGATAGAAAGAAAAATTACAAAAAGCTTATTGCATTATAAAACAAGTGTAATGGGTAAAATGACTACATGGGATGCATTTAACAACGACAAAAATTTTTTGAAAGTTTTGAACTATGGACTTCAATCTTTAAAAGACCACATATCATACGAGGCAGTTTTCCTTAAAAGTGCTTGGGGAATAAAAATAGAAAAAAACGGTTATAGTAAAAAACATAATCATCATGGTTCAGTTTATTCTGGTATTTTATATCTAAATGATGTTGATCAAGAAATATTTTTTCCAGATTTGAGTTTAGCTATAAAACCAAAAAAAGGCACATTTATTACTTTTTCATCGTGCCTTCAACATTATACAAATCCTCATCAAAATGATGAGATAAAATATGCTATTCCTTTCAATCTGAACTATCACGGTGATGTTTAAACTAATATCTTAAAGTGTTATAATTTGTCATGCCATTAGCAAAAGTAAATATAGCACCAGGATTTGATAAACAATCTACACCGTCTGATGCAGAGGGTCGTTGGATTGACGGTGATAATGTGAGATTTAGATACGGAGAACCTGAAAAGATTGGTGGTTGGTCTGCTCTAGTAGATGATAAAATAGTAGGAGCTGCAAGAGCCCAACATGTGTGGTCAGCGACAAATGGAAAAAGATATGCTGCTATCGGGACAGATAAAGTTTTAATTATTTATTATGAAGGTGCCTTTTACGATATCACTCCTCTAGAGACAGATAATTTTTCAACAGGCGCAAACATATCAACGACCAACGGATCAAGAGTAGTTACAATTACAACGAGTGCAGCTCACAATTTAGAAGTTGGTGAGATTACAACATTTGCTAATGCAGCTTCTTTCTCAAGTTCTACAGATTTTACTGCTGCTGATTTTAATAATAAATTATTTGAAGTTCAAACTGTGCCAACAATTACAACCTTTACTATATTAATGCCACTAGCAGAGTCAGACACTGGCGTTACAAACAACGGCACTTTAGATGTGAATCCTTATGAACCTGTAGGACCATTAAATCAAACTTATGGATATGGGTGGGGCACTTATTTATTTGGAGGTCGAACTATTGCACAAACCACTACGACTATGAACAATGGTGGAACTTTAGCTTCAGGGACAACAGCACAAGTAATTTTGACAGACGCAAGTAACTTTCCTAGTTCAGGGACAATTAGAATAGGTTCAGAGGACATAGCTTACGCAAGCAAAAACTCTAACACCTTACAAACTTTGAGCAGAGGTCAGAATGGAACAACACCTGCAAATCACTCTGACGGATCAACAGTAACTAATATCACAGAATTTATCGGTTGGGGTGATGCTTCAACAGCTGCAGGGGTAGCGATAGATCCTGCCAACTGGTCCTTAGATAATTTTGGAAACATTTTAGTTGCAACAGTACATAACGGAAAAACTTTTACTTGGGACGCTAATGCCTCAAATCAATTGCAAACAAGAGCCACTGTGGGAACAGGTATGCCTACAAAATCTGTGATGACAATAGTCTCAGATAGAGACAGACATTTATTTCATTTAGGAACCGAAACAACTATAGGATCTGCAACCTCACAGGATAAAATGTTTATAAGGTTTTCTGATCAAGAGTCTTTGAGCACATATGAACCAACTTCAACCAACACTGCGGGAACTTTTAGACTTGATGATGGGACTCAAATAATCGGAGCTTTCAAAGGTAAAGATTATATTTTTGTTCTAACTGACACTGCCTCTTATGTAATACAGTTCGTAGGCCCACCATTCACCTTTTCAATATTAAAGGTTGGATCTAATAATGGTATGTTGGGGCAACACGCAGGTTTATTTGCTAATGGTGCTGTTTATTGGATGGGAAGAACAGGTGGTTTTTATGTTTATGATGGAACTGTAAAATCTTTACCATGTTTAGTAGAGGACTTTGTATTTACAACTAATGGTAACAACCCAGGCATAAACTTTAATTCAGGACAATTAGTATATGCTGGAATAAATGAGCTATACTCAGAAATAAACTGGTTTTACGCAACTGCAAATTCTAATGCTATAAACAGAGTAGTAACCTATAATTTTGCAGAGGGTGTTTGGACGACAGGGACATTAGATAGAACAACTTGGGTTGGCTCAACAGTGTATGAACAGCCATATGCCACAGATTTTAATTCATCTGACACCCCTACCTTTCCTGTTGTTAGTGGTATATCTAACGGTGCCACTATTTATTACGAACATGAAAAAGGTGTAAATCAATTAAATGGCGATGGCACAGAATCTGCAATCACATCTTTTATTAAATCAGGAGAGTTTGATCTCAATGGTAGACAGGGTGTACCTGGTGATGGTGAATTTTTAATGAGTGTAAAAAGGTTTATGCCAGACTTTAAAAGAATAGCGGGAAATGCAAAAGTAACAATATTTTTAAACGCTTTCCCACAAGGAAGTACACAAGCATCAAGTCCTCTAGGACCATTTACAGTGTCATCAAGCACAACGAAAATTGATACTCGTGCAAGAGCTAGACTCGCAGCGGTGCAAATAGAAAACGAAAACTTGAATGAAAGTTGGAGATATGGAACTTTCAGATTTGATGTTAGAGTAGACGGAAGAAGATAATGGCTAGAATTACAATTGTGCTACCAGAACCTAAAGATAAGTATTCTGCTGAAGATCAAAGACAAATTTTACAAGCTTTAAGAACTTTGCAACAACAGTTGAACTTTTCTTTTGAGACTGATATCAAGAATGACATAAATGCTTTTAACTATTTTTTAATGTAATGACTATTCAATATAAAAATCAAGGAATAAATTTATCAACTACAGATACTACATCTGTATTGTCATGTCCTACAAGTGCAACTTTTATATTAAAACAAATACAAGTAGACAACTCTAGCTCTAACCCAGTAAATTTATCAGTGCAAGTAACAGATACCTCAGCCTCAGCTACCTTTTCTATTTCAAGAAAAGCGATTGCTGCTAATACAGTTTCAAATATTATTACACAAACATTAGTCCTAGAAGGCGGTGATATATTGAAGATGACAGCTGGCACCGCTAATGAGATACAAGGCATTATATCTTATGCACAATTAGACAGATCACAAGAAAATGGGTAAGAAAAAACCACTTTTTGGTGTAAATAATTATCATAAAAGAACTCCTAAAAAGAGACCGGGTAGACACAGTAAAAAATATTCCAAACGCGTGCCTAGGCGAAAACCCTATCGTGGACAAGGCCGTTAATTTGTTGTATTAAAAGTTAATGACTGTCTATCAAAAAGTTAAATGCGAAACTAAAACTATTTACAGAAGTATTAAAACAGGTGAAAGATATGAAACGAAACAAGCGTTTCTAGCTAATCATCCACAAGAAGATTTAGCGACAGATGTAGAAGTTCAAGTTCCTGACTTACCCATATTTAGCAAAACACAAAAATGAATCCTTACATAGATATTCGTTATAATATCTTTACAGATGAGGTAATACAGACTCTTATACAAGGGTTTGATAAAAACATAAAAGATATTTCTAAACATAGAGACACGCTGGTATTTAATTTAGCAACAGAGGATGAAGACTTTATTTACAAAAAATTTAAACCTTTTATACACGATCATGTAATTGATTGGGCACAAATCGTTAAATGGCCCACAGGATCTTCTCAGATACTACACACTGATGGTGCATCAGATAAGACAACTCTATCGTCCATTACATATTTAAATGATAACTTTAATGGAGGAGAAACTTTTTTTGAGGACGGGACAATGGTAAAAGCTTTAAAAAATAAAACAATTTTTTTTACTGGTAAACTTTTGAAACATGGTGTAAAGACTATAACGCAAGGTGAAAGATATACCATTGCGACTTTTTATAAAAAGCAGATATGAAACCATTAGGCGGAACAGAATTACAACATGAGTTTTTAGAAAAGTATGTTTCTAAAGATTTACTAGACAAATTTCAAATATGTACATCAGTACCAGGTAAAGTGCCTTTGGCAAAAAATAAAATAAATATTCTTTGGCAAAAGATGGCACCTGATCAACCACACTTTCAAGATTTTTTTAGGAGTGAAGAGAAGATAAATCAATACGATTATTATGTATTCAATAGCCATTGGAACTATGAGCAGTTTAGAAAAACCTTTTCATTACCTGAACATCGCTGCACAGTTATAAAAAACGGAATACCTGATATTGAAAAAAGAGATCCTGAGCCTAAAAGAGATAAAATAAAATTAATATATCATCCTACTCCTTGGAGAGGGCTGTCTGTATTATTAGGTGCAATGCAACTAGTTAATAACCCAAATGTAGTTTTAGATGTTTATAGTAGCACACAAATTTATGGTGATGATTTTAAAAAAGAAAACGATAACACATATAAAGATTTATACGAGCAAGCTGAAAAGCTGCCCAATGTAAATCTTATTGGGTATAAACCTAATAAATATATTTTAGATAATTTACATACTTATGATGCTTTTATATACCCTAATATATGGGAGGAAACATTCTGTATATCTGCTCTAGAAGCTTTGGCATGTGGTTTGTATGTAGCAACAACGGACAACGGAGCATTGTATGAAACATGCACTGAGTTTCCTATCTATATACCATATGACAAAAATTGGGAAAACCTTGCAAAACAATTTGCAGCTGTTATAGATGGAATTGCAGATCAAATAAATACTGATGGCTGTCGAAATCATTTACGATTTCAACAAAATTTTTTTAACCATTTTTACAATTGGAAAATTATAGCTGGTCATTGGACTGGTTTTTTACAGGGAGCGTTACAAAATGCTAAAAGCACTTAAAAAAAGATATGAAGCACAAATAGCAGAGGCATCTACAACAATAAATATATACCTTAGTAATTCAGTAGGGATTGGAGAACATCCTCAACATTTAGACGAGATAGATAAACTTTTAGAAAAAATTGTAAATGCAGAAGAAAAAATAAAATTAATTGATAGGTGGGTTGATTAATGGACCCTAGTAAACCCATTTGGTTTGAAAAACCAAAAGATAAACCTATTAAGACACATACTTTAAAACCAAAAAAATTTTCTATATTTGTAGCCACTCCCTGCCATAGCGATGTATCCTTACATTACTTTCAAGCTTGTTTAGAGTTTCAAAAACAATGTATGAAGAATGGCGTGTTAGTTTGTTTTCAAGTAATGAAGTCCTCTTTGGTAACTCAAGGAAGGAATCTTTGTGTGTCTAGTTTTATGGAAACAGATAGCACACATTTATTATTTATAGATGCAGATATTGATTTTTCTTCGGAGTCAATTTTTAAGATGATAGCTGCAAAAAAAGATGTTATTTCAGTTCCATATCCTCTTAAAAGTCTTAACTGGAAACAAGGTTGGGAAAAAATACAACAGGGTAAAATTAAAAATGAACATGATTTACAATACAAAGCTTTGTATCAATACCCTATGAAAATACCAAACGAAAAAGATATCACAATAAACAATGGCGTAATTGAAGTTACTCATTCACCAACAGGGTGTATGTTAATAAAAAGAGAGGTAATAGAAAAGATGATTAAAGCTTACCCTGAAAAAGAGATTATTCAAAAAACTATTATCAATGGTAAACTTAGTAATAGACCTTTTTTTTACAATCTTTTCGATACCGACTTTGACCCAGTAAAAAAAACTTATTTGGGGGAGGACTTTGCTTTCTGCAAAAGATGGCGAGATATTGGTGGTAAATGTCATGCATTAGTTACGGAAAAAATAACTCATGTCGGAGAGCATCAGTATAGAGCATCTTTTTGGGATGAGTTGTCAAAGACCTCCTAAAATGGTAATATTTCCTAATTAGCTAATTTTAAGGATTACATAATATATGTTACAATTTTTACCCTACGCACTGGCAGCCTACGGAGGATACAAAGGTTATAAAGGATCTAAAGACGCTGGTGGATCAGGACTTCAAAGAATACTTGCTGGTATAACTGGAGCTGCTGCTGGATATTATGGTGGTAAAGGAGTTCTGAGTGGAGGATCAGCATTAAATGTTCCTGGTTTTTCTGCAGCTCAACAATCATTTACACCTTTTTCACAATTAGGTCCCATTCAATCTTTGGGTCAAACATTTCCGAGTTTAGGTTTACCAACAGGAGCAAATAATTACACAGGCGCTGATCAATTAAGAATGTTAAGACAAAGTAGTAATCCTGCTTTGGGAGACACAGGACTAGCAACAGAATCTTTAGGTGGATTAGTAAACAGTGGTGGGCCTGGTGGACAAAAAGCTCCTCAAAACTTTTTACAAAAATTATTAACTAGGCAAAGAATGACAAAAGCTGGTGACTTTACAGGGGAGTTAGAAATAAGCCCAGGTAAAGCAGCAACTGCTATTGGTATAGCATCTTACCTATCAGGTGCTTTTGATCCTCAACCGCAAGATGTTTTTACTCCTACATATAATTTAGCTGTAGCAGATTTACAAAAACAAAGAGGTGGTTTCAAATATATTGATCCTGTAACAGGCGATGAGAAAGTTTTTGATCAACCATACATACCTGAAGCTGATCCTAATAACCAAGGAGATTTTAGAATGGGTCCTTATGCTATTGAAAAAACAAGACTCAAAGAGGGTGGATTAGCAGAAATTAAAAAATTTAATGAAGGTGGTATCAACTATCTTCCAAGTAAAACATCACATGACGAAAATGATTCTAACAATTATGTTAGAGCATCAGGTTATGTTGAAGATGGATCTGGCGTAGGAAACAAAGACGAAGATACAATGTTAGCTCAATTAGCAGA
>TARA_R100001591_G_scaffold61834_2_pt1 | contig 10847 bp, 22 predicted proteins | sample TARA_R100001591 | Tara Oceans TARA_R100001591 (sample SAMEA2622725) | marine metagenome | biome: marine biome (ENVO:00000447); feature: surface water layer (ENVO:00002042); material: "saline water (ENVO:00002010), including plankton (ENVO:xxxxxxxx)" | depth 5 m
ATTCTTTCATCAATGGATTGCTATGCCTCACGGTAAACCACAAGATATAGCATTACTAGCAGGTGTGTTTACAGCATGGTTAACCAAAGCAGTATTAGCATTAGGTTTAGGTGAGATGAGACACGCTCAATCAAGACAAAAGAATGCAAGTACAGCATTGTTTTCAACCATTACTGCTTGTATAGGTCAAGACCTATGGGAAGAAATACACGATGCACCACAATTATCAAGTTCGAGAAAACATTACTACGTGGCTATGGGTAAATTAGAGATTGATTGGGATGATGCGGCACTTATGTTTGATTACCTTGCTAAAAATTATGCTACAGGTTGGAGTAAGTCTTACGGTGGTAAAGCATGGCAACAGTCAATGTTAAGGGGTGCTAAACTAGCAAGAGCATTGAGTATATTCGAGGCAGACTCCACTGATGACAACCTCAAAGTATTAATCGGTGCGGTTAACTCATGTGAAAATGCAGTGCATAACAATGGTTTCTTATTCAACAAGTGGTTAAGTAAAGCGGCATTTGACTCAGGAACAAGTGGTTTTAATCCAAGAGATACGTTGAATAGGATGTCACAGACTTATGATATGGCTAGACAATTCATTGATGACTCTTTTGATATCGGTACTCCTATGGTGGATAGTGAACCACCAGTGAATGATTGGAAGCCTTTACTTGAATATGTAATGAAAAAGACTCCTAGTTATTGGAGAAAATCACCATTATCAGTCAACAAGAATGCACCCGAAGTGCTACGTGATGTGGCGCAGACATTATCACATGGTTGGAGACATCCTGAGAGAGGTTCACATAATGACCCACATAGTAATGACTTCATTACTTGTGGTGTAGATGTTTGTCATACTTGTAAAACACATCATCAATATATGTCAGATAAAGAAATTATTGCTGAAGCACCGATTACATCTGATTATGAAGGTTTAGAAAAATTAATGATTGCTAAGCCCAAGTTGGAAGTATGGTTAGCAGGTACACAACTACATAATGTTACAGTGAAAGATAAGATTAATGCTATGGTAGCAGGTGAATGGGTTCCTGATGTAATTGAGTTTTATGATGTGTTTTCGGGGTTAAAGCAAACAGATGTAGAATACAATATGTATATGGGTAAACTATCTAAATGGCTTATTAAAAGTAAGGATGTGCTCACAGAAGAGTTTTGGTCTAAATTAAAAGATATGGAGAGTGAATGATATGGGTAAGAAGAAAAACAAGATAATAAACAACAAGTGGTCTAAGGTTGGTTGTCACACAGGTAACATCTTAGTCTTCAAGACAGATGAAGGAATTGAAGTGTACGGTGGTGGTACTTCTAGGCAAGGCGGTTATGACTTGATGTCACCTCCGCCTGAACTAGCAATTGGTCCTAGACAAGTGATAGGTAGTTCATCAAGTACCAGTGTACCTGATGGCTTTACGTGCGGTGATTACATCGCTAAGAGTGTACAGAAAATTGCTATTGACTTCCCCGACTTTGACATACCACAGGATATTGATAGGGAGTTTTGGCTCGCATTAGTACATGACATCAAGACCAAAGGTATCAAGAGAATATCCACACAGTGTGTTGGTGGTCATGGTAGGACAGGGGTTCAGTTAGCCATTCTATATCACATGTTAGTCGGTGGTGACTACGCTGATGCCAATGCTTTGATTGAACATGTTAGGGGTTTGTATTGTCACCATGCAGTTGAGACAAAATCACAGCAACAATACGTAGCAGATGTATGTCAGATACCAATGGGAGAATCATTATTTGAAGCAGCATCAAAATCTGCATGGGGTCAACCTACTAGGTCCTATTGGGAGGATTTTACTTACGGTAGTCTTGACCTACCAATAGATGATGAAGATGATGTGGTAACGGAAGAAATATTTGTTACCGATACGGATATACCCAAAGACTTCGATTTACTAGCATGCACTGAATGTGGTCACTTTGAATGGTATGGCCCCAATGATATCTATCCAGCATCATGTCCTAAATGTGGTGGTGATGAATATCTTGATGTGACTGATACAATAGAAGACCCTACAGATACATGCTTTGGTAGTGATATGGATTTCTCTTTCTTCGCTATGAGTAAAGATAAGATGGGATTAAGTAAGTATGCACTTGCTTTAGACGTTGGTAGGAATACGAGAAACTTAAGTGAGATTCAGTGTAAGAAATGTAAGAAATATTATGATGGGGCTTTTATTGATGAGAGTACATGGACTTGTATTGAGTGCATCAAGAACACGAAGAAGAAAAAGAAAGGAAAGAAAAAGAGTAAAAACCAAATGACTCTAAAACAATTTGGTAAAAACAAAAACAAAAAATGGAGTGATAAAAGATGAATAAAAAATATGGAGAAAGAAGATTACAAGTAAGATGTGATTATGATAAAAACAAAATACACATACAAGGTGTGGGTACACCCACATTGACTGATGACAACCCAATTTATCGTGAGTATGGTATGGCATTAGAATTACGTGCGCCGCCTGAATTGACAGATTGGTTACGTGAGCAAGAGCCTACAAATAATAGCCCTGCTAGTGGTTCTATGTATTATGTACAGATGGCACTACACTACTATGCTGTGAAAGACACATATCAATTTATGATATTTGGTAGTAACTTGAATCACCCCGAAGGTGCAGTAATGGATATGGAGTTTGAGTCTCCCAATGTTCAAGCACTGATTAAGTTTGTAGAGTCACAAGAACCCTCAAAAAATATGCTTGTTGTGTTTGAGTCTGACATTGAACCTTATTCAAATCCTTGGGAGAGTGATAAAGAATGATTGACGATGCACCGCAGATATACAAAGACATGTGTGATTACCTCACACCTTACGTGCATAAGTTAGACGGAGTGCCTATTCCATCTAAGACGTTAGAGTATCTAAACACTAGGAGAGATGCTTTATCAAATGCTTTTTGTCGTGCAGAAGATACATCGAGTCAACATCTTACATGGTTACAATATCATTACTCGATGTCGAAAGAGTCACCATTAATCGACATGGTTGCTTGGGAAACATTGTACAGAGAACTTGGTGATGACTTAGACATCCCCGTGGAAGTTTTCGAATGCTTAGAAATATCAATGAGCGCTGACCCCATGAAACCTATAATCAGACCCTTTGGTTTAAAACCACCACTACATAACAATAAAACTACACCTACTTATGTAGCATTAGCACTTAAATTTGCAGAAGAAAAGGATTGGGATATAACAGAAATGTACCCACCCGCATTAGGTTTAGAGATAGAGGATGTGAACATAATCAACGATTACATATACAACATGACGGGTATGGAAACGAATGTATTGAATGAACTAATGAACGGTACCAAGGGACTAGAGGTGTGGTTAGCATGATACAAGATGATAGTCCTTTGATGGAATGTATAAAAATAATAGAGGAAGGTGTAGGAGAGCCCATACTTGAATCACCTGAGTTTGGTATACACATGGTTACGAAAGAATATGAGTGGATACGAGATGATGATATTTGATTATTCAGTATTTAAAGAAACAGTATTAACTAGAATAAAAAGGAGGAATTGGAATGTTATTAGAATGTGAATTTTGTGGTAAAAAAGGAATGGAATTAAAAATAGGTAAACAAGCATATGTTAATCCCGTTACAGGTGAATGGGAGAGTGCTGACTGTATTGAAATGAAGTGTGTGCGCTGTGGTGTACATGAACCTTGTGAGTCTGATGACCTTGTTGGGTTTATGATGGAGATACTGAATGAGAAAAATTACTCTAAGGCTATGGTGAGAGCATTAAAGATAATATGGGAACATGAGTACTTACAGGATGTAAAAGAATGAATGAGAGAAAAGGAGGAATAAAAAATGAAGAAGATGAAAAATAAAATAGATTGGACAGTAGAAGATGAAACATGGTATGATGAAACAAATGTAAGTAGTTATGAAAAGTTGAGTGATTATACAATTACTTTCGATAAAGGTGATAAACACACAATTGGTTATAGAAATAAAGGTGGTGACATATACATATATCGTGTGAATCCTAGTTCTCATCAAGGTAAGTGTAAAGAAACACTACGTATTGATGGCACTAGGGACTTTCATTATGAACAAACTGATGGTCGTAACAACCCAAATGCCTATACACAGTTTAGAGAGCATATAGGGAAAGATGTAGATATTGTGATTGTTAAGTTTAGAAAGGATAAAATCAACCATCATGATGACTGGTATCCCGATGATTATAAACTTGCTAATTACAATGGTCGTGCTAGAAGAGTTCCATACAATGAATTACTAGAAGTTGTTGTGGAATTAGGCGATGTGTCTCAACATGAAGAGGATGGTGTGGTGACAGTTGACCTCAAAATGAAGAATGAAAAAATAACAAAAGTGAATAGAATAGAGGAGATGATAATATGAGTGGAGAATGGAAAGGTTGGAATGATTGGAATGGATATGAGGATGCAGGTATAGTTGAACATGATGTTGACTTCAGCGATGAAGATATAATCATAGACCACGCCATAGGGAGAACAAAGAAAGCGATTGGTAAATGTTGGCCTATGGATGCGGCACTAGCATACACGTTAGTGAAAGCAGGGCCTCATGCAGAACTCACATGGGATGACATGGTAAATGATTACACTAGGTCAGCCACCATCATGATGACTGGTAAAGTGGCTAGAGATTGGTTACCCAAACTTAATGTGGAATCATGTGGACATGATGAAATCAATGGTTACATACACAAACTTGCGGCCCCAAGAGTGATAACAGATACTAATGGTAATAAAAAATTAGCACCTCAATACGGATGGAGTTCTAATACAATGGGACAATGGTTAGATGACGTAGAGGCATCTGATGAATTAAAGGATAAATACTCTGTGATTAGACTATCAGATAAAGTTTCAATCACTGGTAGAAATTTACTAGAGGATGATTACTTCGCTGAATTACTTGACATCATTAAAAATAACTTTGATTCATTCGAGTATGTAAGTGATGATAATTGGGTGAAAAATACACACGCAACTAAAGGTGAATGTAAATGGGCAGAAGATGATGATAAACAATGTATCCACCACGATGCACCCAAAGAAAGATATTGGGCTTTGTACAAGAATGATGATGGTGATTTTGAAACCATTTGGGATAAAGATAGATGTGAGGTTGGATGGAATAACAATCAATGGTTTGACTTTGTAGACACTGACAAAGTAAATCGTGATAACATAGTGAGTTGGGATGAAGTCAGAAGAAGTATGTCACATAAAGTACCAAGAGATGAAGTGCTTAAGTTTGTGAGAGCAAGTCTTTCTCGTATGATGAAACGTAAAGATAACATCGTTCTCAAAGAGGGTATTGGTAAATCAGCCGTTCATAAATGGAATGATTGGGCATGGGTAACAGAAATGACAGCCTATGTAAAACTGACCAACAGTAAGAATCGTAAAGAAGGTGATAAAGAAAATGGTTGGACATACACTAAAGTGCGTAGTAGAAAGAGTCATGGACATGAGATTGCAGACTTTGTATGGAAGCCTACTGAGAATATTTATGATTACTATGTGAAGTTTAAAGTTACAGATGCATACTACTATAACTATGACAAAACCGATTTACAATTGTTTTGCTTTTCATCTAAAACAGATGCAGAAAACTTTGCATCAACTATTGGGAAAGCACACTTAGATAACAACGGACATTACAGTAAAAGAATCCACAAGGGTCATGAGAAAATACCTAAAGGTAGATTCTTAGTAAAAAGTGTACTTCGTGATATGACTATGAAAGGAGAAGTAGACCCCGATGAATACATGTCTCCGCAAGAAGTTATTCAGATGTTTAGGAATGCATCACCTAGTGTGTTAGAGGAACATTTCGATAAGTTCGAAGACCTTCCTAATTACGTATATGAATCCGCAAAGGTTGAAGAAGAGGTGGTAGCGTGAGTTGGTGTTGCGAAGGACAATTAGGGAATCATCCATGTGACCTCGATGTTGAAGATGTAGGTGAGTGTACTTTAGAATATGCTGAGTTATTTGTTTACTGTCCTAAATGTCAGCGTCAAGGAACTTGGACTTTGTATGCTGATAAAGAAGAAGCAACTCTTGAAATGGGTGAGGTGAGAGAATGATTGATACAGACAAATACGAAGGACATACAAAAGGCGAATGGATGCTCGATAGTCGTGATTGGAATTGGGCTATCAATATCTTTGGTAATGATGGGGAAACGATAGAGGCTAACGCCATACTGATACAAGACGCACCACTTCTCCTAGCAGAAGTCAAGCGGTTGCGTAAGAAACTCAAGCAAATAGAGAACATAGCAAAGGGGGCGATTGAATGATTGACACAGACAAATACGAAGGACACAGCACAGGATGGAAGCGCAAGATAAACCACAGCACATACAGTATCATCAATGATGATGGGCACAAGGTTGCGAGTATAGGTGCTTGGGCAGATGTGTGGAAAGATAAGAGTAACAAAGACTCACAACTCATAGCAGACGCACCACTTCTCCTTGAAGAAGTCAAGCGGTTACGTGAAGAAATCAAAGTGCTATCCAAGTATCGTGATATTGTAGAGAAGTATGATGATGCACTGTTAGCAGATGGTGACACAGACCCAAGATGGAGTGAGTTATATGCCTAGGTTTTGGTGGAATGAATGATTGATATAGATGAGTACATAGATGTTGATGATGTCACCCCTAATGGGATATGGATTTTAGATAGTGGTCAAACCATTGACCTCCGACATGTTCAATTAGAACTTCCCGATGGGATAGGTAAGGAGTGGGTACAAGCCATCATGACAAACGCTGAAAGTGTTTATGATACTTGTCCTTCATGTGATAAAACGGTAGGTGAAGATTCAACAATAATTAACTTAGAAACACATCACTACTTGATAGCGAGATGTTGTGGGACATGGATACTAATTAAAAATGAGGAAGTAAAACAAGAGGAATGGATATGAATGAAGATGAAATAAAAACAGCAGAACTGAAAGTGTGGGCGATTGAGCATTTTAATCAAATGGCTATACATGCTATATGGAGACCCGATGGGACTGGTTTACGTTATCGTAAGACAGCGAACAACGCACTAACACTAGAACATAGAATCGACCACCCTGATTCATTAATACATCACGAAAAGATTGTGAAGTTATATGAATCAGTGAACATAGAAATAGAGGACGATAACCCTATGGTTACACCTGCGGCACTCTCAGCAGAAGAGGCATACCGCATGGAGATACAAGAAAGACAAGCGATTGCATCAGCATGGAGTTGTCAGTGTGGGGTTAAGTTATCTGATTTAGAACTAGATGAAGCAGTCCCTACATACTTAGGTAACAGAGAGATTCTATTGGATGATGGAAGCACACAAGAGATAGAAGACTGGGCATTCAGATTAGCATGTAATAGTTGTGATGAAATCATTAACATGAATCCCGATGACTATAATTTGTTAGCGGGCGATGAATTGTTTATGAGATACAAAACATCAGACAACCAATGGGTGTATGCTATGACAAGACAAGAGATGCTTAAGTATGCAGACAGTGGACGGAAAGGGATACTGGTTGGAAGTAAGTGTCCACTAACACAGGGTAAAGTACCACCTTGGGTATGGGGAACTTATTGTAAAGCGTACATAATATCTGAAGGAGAGGAAGAGTAATGGGCGAAACAGGAGTGTGGCGAACATCAAGTATGGAAGGTAAATGGAAAGATGGAAAAGGTGATGTGGCATTACGCATTGTTGAGTTTGCAAATAACATATGGTTAGACCTACGTATAATGAATGTCACAGATGGTAAAAATCAACACACAAGACATGGTGTGCGTCTCACTATAGAACAAGCGAGAGAGATGCTACCTAGATTACAGGAAGGTATAGTCAAGGCCGAAGATATGCGTGAACGTGAGGAACGGTCAAACTGACTTTCAGTATTTAAAGAAACAGTATTTACTGATTTTGATGAACAGAAAATTAAGATTGGATACTGCTACGCAAAAATACAGAGTATATAAAGCAGAATTAAAATGGAGGAATATAAGATGATGAAGAAAATAATGATAGGAATAGATAGATGGATGATAATAGAACACATAGGTGCTGATACATGGCAGATTGTAGAATCACATAGATGTCGTATACAGGGTAAACAAGGAGACATGGTAAAAGATACTAACGTTGGTTGGGTTGTATTCAGAGATGCTACTTGTAAGATACCTAAGTACAGAGTACCGTCACATGTATTAGTAGAAGACTATAACTTAGGAGAGGAAGAATAATGCCTAGAATGAATAAACATGCTAGATTGAAAAAATGGGTAGTGGAAGTTTTGTGTGATAAAGTAATGACCACCATACAAATTAGAGATGCTATATCAAACAAGAATTACAAGAGTACTTACATTAACTCGAAGATAAAACAGATACCTACTACACAGAGACTGACACAAGTATTGAGAGTGAACGATGAGTTTGTTAGAGTGAATAAATATGATTACCCTGCTGAATGGAGATTGAGAGAATGAAACAAGTAAGTGAAATGGAATGGACAGACGGCACAGCCAAGGCGTTGAAGAAATTGGCTAGTGCTATAGAGAAACAAGAAAAAAGTAGACACACACCTGATGAAGATTACTACAGTAATCCTGAACTAATGGTGATGGACATGCTCACTGGTAGCACTGTTATGTTACAGACTGAGCCACACACAGGAGGTAAGACTCATGGTAATGGCTACAGAAGATGCGCTTCGGTGACACAAAGAATACCCGCTAAGATGCAGACTAAGAAGATGATAGGTAGATTACTTAGAATGAGTATACGTAACTTCGTATCATTAGATGCATCAGATGATGAGTATAGTGTTGTTGTTGCTAAAGCAATTAAAGATATAGCCGCCATGTTAGTAGATGAGAGTGAGTGGAGTGTTGAGGAAGATAAGTATGCTAGTGCGTTACAATCAGCGATATCTGATTTGATGGAACTGACCACATCAGTAAGAGCGGGTGACTCATTACTAAAAGTTGAGGCTATACCTATGAGTACAGCACACATGGATGTGAGTAAGATAGTGAACAAAATAAAATTAGAGGAGGAAATAAAATGAAGAAATATAAATATGAATATACTAAAGAAGAAACAGAAGACCCTGATTGGGAAAAGAATCTAGGTAAACTATTCAGATACCAATACGGATGTAATGGATGTGGTGGTAGTTTCGACCCTAACTATGGTGGGGAGATAGAAGAAGAAACAGGTAGACTAAACGTGTGTGGTAGTTGTTTAGACAAAGGGGTGACAGCATGAAGCGATTTCCTAAGTCGAAAGGAAAGATACAGGCATTGAATATCTGTATTATGCAATACACATGTGTCGAGGGCAACGGTGTGGAGTGGGTATATACCTATAATGGCGGTAAAGATACATTCGGTGCGCCTCTTATTTGCACAGTAGAAGATATTGAATGGGCTATGGATTACCTATGGGAAAGATGTCAGAGGGTCAACAAGGTGAGGTGATAGCATGAACATATTCGTATTAGATGAAAACCCAATAACAGCGGCGAGAATGTACTGTGATAAACATTCACCTAAAATGGTTGTAGAACTTTTACAACAACTTGGTAGTGCAGTCATCCGTCATGGTGCTACACCTGAACAAATGCCTCTTACAAGCAAAGGCACACCTTTGAAGGGTGGCTATCGTAATCACCCATGTACAATTTGGTGTGGTGAATCACAGGCTAATTTTATATGGGCATCAATACATGCTATTGAGTTATGTCTTGAATTTACTCGCCGCTTTGGTAAGACTCATTTTTGTGAGAAAGGTATTCGCCATCTCGCTAACATGTACACACTTATCCCTAGTGGTGGTTTAACAGATTTTGCTAGAGCGTTTGACTTACAAAACCCTGACCTTGCTCACCTTTATGATGAAGATAAGTATACAGCAGTTGAAGCATACAGAGAATTCTATCACACCAAAAGATTCTCTAACGGTTTACCTAAATGGGAACACTCTGTTACTCCTAGTTGGTGGCGAGGCGTGGAGGCGATGGCATGAAGTGTCCTGCTTGTAATAAAACAATGAGGGTGAAAATCAACCATGCTACTCATGACGATGGAGTAATGATAACTTTGTGGTGTGTTCAACAGTATAAGACCGATTGCGCTTTTACAGGCTCATACACGATTAGTGTAGAAAATATCAGTCAATGGTTGATGAGTGATAACAACATGAGGATTACAAGTGTGGAGGTGACAGCGTAATGTCATACCATTATACAGAAGATGGTGAGATTAACCTTTGTACCTTGTGTGATGAGTTGATTCCTGAAAGAGTGAAGATATGGAAGAGGCACGAACAATGTATGAGTGGGTTACCTGTTTGTTACTGGTGCGCTTCTAAGATTACAGATTACATGATAGAGTTAAGGGAGGAGTAATTTCTAATGAGTGATAAAGCAGATGCATTAGCACGTTCAATATGTGCACACAAAAATAATGATAGAAGTATGGAGTTAGCGAAAGCATTAGGTTTGAATGTATCAGATTATGCATCCATCAGGATATTACATGAAAAAGTATCATCTAATCCCTCGTGGGAGAATCAAAGAAGTCCACATGGATTAATGGTAGACTGTGCGTATTTGATGGCTAAAAAGAAAGGTATGAAGATAAGCGCACAAAAGATTCGTAAACTCACTATGGAATTATTCGATGTTAGCACACAACCTAGACCTAGTGTGTGGCAGAGATATTTCAAGAAAGAGATAGAGGAATGTCTATGA
>TARA_R100001591_G_scaffold15608_2_pt1 | contig 10790 bp, 8 predicted proteins | sample TARA_R100001591 | Tara Oceans TARA_R100001591 (sample SAMEA2622725) | marine metagenome | biome: marine biome (ENVO:00000447); feature: surface water layer (ENVO:00002042); material: "saline water (ENVO:00002010), including plankton (ENVO:xxxxxxxx)" | depth 5 m
TATCGTTACATCACCAGATATCGCTACAGGGTTAAAGTTTGTACCATCAGCTACCATAACATGACCAGCTGTATTTGTAGCCATAGTAATGTCATCACCTGTTACAGTTAGGTCTCCTGTAACTACAACATCACCACTAAAAGTAGCTTTACCTGCAAGAGCCATGTCAATGTCAAGTGCAGTAATAGCAGATGAGCCATCTGTACCTTTAATAGCAAAGTTCTTATCTGCTGTGCTTACAGTAAGTTCTACATCGGATGAGTTGTTTGCAATATCAAGAATTGATGTGCCATCATCTTTAAATATAATATTTGCACCACCTGCGTCAAGAATAATATCAGCAGTTGCATCTAGGGTAATATCTGCGCCTGAATCAATTTCTGCAATAATAGGTGTAGTGAGAGTTTTGTTTGTGAGAGTTTGCGAACCTGTTAGGGTTGTAACAGTGCTATCAATAGCAAATGTAACAGCGTTACCAGAACCGCTAGTGTCAATACCTGTACCACCAGTAAAGGTAAGTGTTTCACTATCAAGGTCAATAGATAATGCACCGCCACTGTCTGCTTGAAAATCTAAGTCTTCTGCAGTTAGCTGTGCATCTACATACGCTTTAATAGATTGCTGTGTAGCCAGTTTGGTAGCACTATTAGAAGCCATATTGTCTTCATCTTTAATGCCTGTAACTGTTGCACCATCACCTGCAATATTTAAACTTGTATTTGCTACAAGCGTAGTGCCTGTAATAGCAGCAGCAGTGCTACCACCAATTACAACATTGTCTGCAGTACCACCGTTAATGTCAGCAGTATCGGCTACTAGACTATCAATATTAGCAGTACCATCTAAATGTAAATCTTTAAACTCAAGGCTACTTGTACCAAGGTCAATATCGTTATCAGTTACAGGTACAATAGCACCATCTTGAAATCTAAACTGCTCAGTTGTAGAACCAGATACATCAACAAACACGCCTACACGATTATTAGTATCGTCAACTACAACTTTGTTAAGTGGGGTAGCAACACCGGGGTCTCCAATTAAACCAATAACTGGACCTTCTGCTGCAGTGCCATCATGTTTATGGCCTGAAGTGTTTGCAAAAGCATTTACAAGTTGATTAAACTCATCATTACTGTCGGCAGCATTAATAATGTCGCCATCAGTATATGAGGACTGTCTGGTAAAACCTGCCATTAACGTCTTGCTCCTACATCAAATTCTAGCTGAAAACCCTTCAGCGAATATGGGGCTGATACCCCTCTATCATTAACTCTTAGTGCTACAGCAAATCCCGAACCTTCAATCGGTTGCCTAACCAATGGGTTTGACTGTCCACCGTATGTTGCTGTTCCATATACCGATGAACCATAAACAGCCACAACAGTGGCAGTGTCAAACGGATATGCAGCAGGACGTGGTACTTGTGGTGACTCATAGTCATATCTTACAAACAAGTCTGCATTAACAGCAGCTTCAGGTGCATAATTAATAATTATACGCTGAAAGTTTTTACGAATACCTGAATCACCTAAAGATAAATCAGGAGACCTGTACTTACCTGTAATAGTATTACCATCAAAGTCATTGCCCTGTTCTTGACGATATACAAATCCATCATATTCGCCATGTAATACTATTGATTCACCTTCATCAACAATAAAGTCTGTACTACTTGGTCTTATACCACGAATATCAGCAAACTCATATGTTTGTTTTCTAACTGCTATAACACCTGTTGTATTAGAACGTGTCGTATTTGCGTTAGAAAAGAATATACGATACTGTGTTTTATCAGGTAGAACTACACTGTCAAATTCGTCAACATCAGTTAGTCCTTCAAACCTTGGCTGTACCTGTCGGCTAATTGTACCAAGTTCAACGTCACCAATCTTTTCTGTACCAGCAACAGTACGCAGTCCATCTGGACCAAGGAAGATAATGTCACCACCGACTTCTTGAATGGTATGCCCATTAACGCAACCTATTTCACGTGTAACAGGCAATACTTGAAAATCTGCTATAGTATTACCAACTAATTTAAATATACGCTCTTCACAAAATATAAATAGTTGGTCACGAAATGGAAACAGTCCAGTAATATTACTGTCTACATTTATTGTACCTGCACCGTTAGCTGTACTAAAATCATTATCTGTAAAAGGTGCAGTAAATGTTATTGCCTGTGGTGTGCTAGACATACCAGCAAAAAATAGTGCGTCTTTAAATCCTACTACAAACTTTGGATTAGTTGGTGCGCCTGTTGCGTTAAGGTCAGTAACAGTGCTGCCATCATACTTGGTCGCATGATTTGCACCATCGGCCCACACAATAAATTCTGTGCCAGCCAAGTTATAACGGAAGTGTGTATATTTACCAGCACTTGTTCTACCTGTATCAATTTGTGTCCAACTACCTGTCTTGCCACCTTCGTGTATTTTAGTTCCACGAGCAGCAATAACCTTACCCTTAAAGTAAGCAGACATTAGTACCTTTTCACTAGCACTAGCATCCTGTGGTACAATATTACTATTCCACTTTGCGTAGCCAGAAATACGTCTGTATCCACCTTTAATGTCTGGCTCAAAGTTTTGCAACTCAAGTGCCATACCCGGTTGCATATCAAAAGTAGATAGGTCTAGTACCAATCCTCCAGAACAGGCAAAGACAAATGGGCTAAGTCCTGATTCGTCTGCCATGTGTCACCTAAAATGCTGCTATGTTAATGCCGTATCTCTGTGAGTGCGGTATGAAAGTTGACCTTACATAATCTGTTCTATTTAATAATATAGATTGCATATGTTTTATACCTTCTTCAAATCTTGAGAAGTTAATACCATACTGCTGTGCTTCACCTCTATATTGATAAGCATATGCTGTAGCACCATCTGCAATAACTTGACGAAATTGTTCTGGAACTGTAGGTGCATCTGTTGCTGCAGATAAGGCTGTAGGTTTATTAAAATGTTCGTACTTTAAAGTATATGCTTTATCAGGATATGGATATAAGCCATAATTATTATCTGGTGTACGAAATACAAATATAGGCACACCACCTACATCTGATGTAGTTTCTTGGTCAATAAATCTATCTACATATTCTTTATAGTCAAGAACTCGTAGTGTTGTACCTGCTACACCTAATGTATTATCTTTTGATATTCTAAATGTTTCATAATCAACATGTGTTGCATCAGTAGGAATTGTATATCGTGTTTGGTCTACTACTAATGTTTCTGTTTTTGTAGCATGTGAAAAAGGCCAACCAAACTCACGCTGATTAATATAATTAATGGCATCGTTTACTGCATTTTTACATTGCACTTGAAAACCACGTGCGCCAGACACAAAATTAGAGGCAGTCAATTCTACCTCATTCATCCGTGCTAACACTTCGTTTGTCAAGCCTAAGTAATTATATGCCATACTAAATCCTTAAAGAGTAAGAAGGGGCAAGTTGCCCTGCCCCCTCAACTTAGTTATGCGAGTGTATCACGGTCAACTTCATCGGCAGTCATTGAGCCAATGTCGCTAACATCTAGTAAACTTGCGTAGACACGCAACTTACCTGCGGTGAAAGAAGCACCAGAACCAGCTAGTGTTACATCCAAAGTATCTGCTGAAGTGAGAACAACGTCATCAGCAACAGTAGCACTAGGAGCGTAAGCACCGTCTGCTGCGCCATCAATGTCAAAAGCTGCAACGTATTCATTATCGTCAGCACCAGTTCCAAGGATAGCAGTAGCATCTGTAGATGCGTTCATGGTAGCACTAGTTACAACTTGAAGACCAGCAGCAATTATTTTAGTATTGGCTGGAATAGTAAGTGCTTGAACAACATCACCGGGAGCAATACTATTAGCCGTTAGGTCAATAGTTTGTTGCACATAGTAAGGCTGTCTACCACGGGCAGAGTTTCCGTGTGCAGGAGCAAGAGTAGCAGTAATTGTAGCCATAGTTCAATCCTCCCTTACACTAGACAGAAACGAGCGTTAACAAGAGCCTCTGGACGAAGAATCTTACGTCCATAGAGGTGCATACCACGAACAATGTCAGCGAAGCTGTCAGGGTCACGGTATGTTTCTGTCTTGTTAATTTGCTCTGCAGTAGCAACGGCAGATGAATGTCCACCAACAATCACACCAAAGTTGGATGAGTTAGTACCACCAGTAGTGGCAGAACCTGTTCCAATCTCAGGAAGGTTGTTAGAAACATACACTTGGAAACCGTGCAGGTTATTAACGACAAGTCCGTTACGAAGTCCACCTGTCTCACCGTAGTCTTGGTTCAGAAGTTTTGAATCTTCATCTTTCAAGATTTCCATGAATACAGGGTTAATTACGAGCCAACGGCCTTGAGTATCCACATTTTGCTGGTCCAGCTTACGAGCCATACGAGCAATAATCATGGTTGGGTTAGCATTGCCTGACCCCGGTACAGCAGATGCACCCGGTAAGCGTGGCTGAATACCAATACCATTGTTGGCAGAGCCACCAAAGTCATTAGCATCAACTTGCATTTCAGCCAACAATTCATTAGAACCTGCAGTAGAAACTGCTTTTGAACCATTTACGGTTGTATTAGCAGTATCTGCCACACCATGAATTGCAGACTGTTTAAAGCCACTCATGTAACCAAGAACGTCTTGGTCAAACTGGTCAGCCAAACGGTACGCAGCACGGTCACTTGCCAATTGCTGGAAGTTTACGTGGCTGTGTGCCTCTTCAATGTCATCAACCTTAAATGCAAAGTAGTTAGCTTTGTCAATGGTAAGGTTGAAATCTTCATCATCAAGGTCTTGCGGTGTGATTGTTGTACCACGTGCATAAGCCTTGACGGTAATTTCGGGTTCTTTGATAATCTTAACGGAATCACCCATCTGTGCAATTTCACCAAAGTAGTCGTTATTGGTGATTGCCTCAGCAACAGCAGCCTTGCGGAAAGCAAGTTGCACCTGTTTGCTGTAAATGATAGGCGAAAAATTACCGTTAGGAAGATTACCGTACCCACTAGCGGTTGTAAACGCCATAGTACCATCTCCTTATTTGGTAGTTTTTATGTAAACAGATACAAACGTAAGCTATTAGAGGCTGCGTTGCTTGGGTGTGACTGTACGGGTCAGGCCAAACTCTTCAGGTAATCCGTAAAACTGTGTGTTTGCATTTTGAGTGTACATCATGCGCTTAACGTACACTCTTGATTAACTATAGTTATACATAAATATAACTATTTGTCAACACTTTTTTTATTTATCTAGCAGAGCCAGATACATCATAGACAAACTTACCACTACGAATAGCTTCCATTATTTCATCAGAATGCTTTTCATATTCTTGTGGTGACATTGCCTGAACTTGAGACTCTTTTAAATAAGTGGAAGTTTCGTCTGCTTGAGGTGTGTTACGTTCACGTTTCGCTGAAACAGCTTCAGCAGCACCTTTATCTTTTTTAGACTTCTTCTCACTTTTTATTCCCTTATCAGCTTTGTACAGGTCAATTGCTCTTGCTGCTGACCGTGCGTCATTATCATTTTCGTATAATGCATCTTGTACCCATTTAGGTTGTTCATCAGCCCAATCGTGAAAATCATCGCTATCACGAATCTCATCAAAGTCAGGATGCAATCTCATTAACTCAGCTTCAGCTTTTTCTTTTGTGGCTGACTGTTGCATTTCATCAATTGCTTTTATGCGGTCCTCAAGAATACTTGCTTTCTCAGCCGCTTTTTTCATTGCAATTGTTTCTACAATTTGTGCTACATCAGGAAATTCTTCTGCCCATTTTTCTATGTCTTCATCAGACTTAGGTAATCTCATTTCCTTTTGTGCTGCAACAGAGAGTTGACGCTTTAAATCTTCAATCTCTTTCTTTAACTCTTCAGCTTGTTTCTGCTGATGCCTACGTAAATCAGAGTAACGCTTCTTAAATGTTTTCTCTTCTGCGTTTGCAGGTTCAGCTTCTTGTTCTTCTTTTTGTTCAGGCTCTTCTGTTTCACCTGCGTTTTCTTTTATAAGCTGTTCTAGTTCTGCTTCTTCACGTTGACGTTTTTCTTCGTTTGTGTATTTACGATTTGCAAATGCAACTTTCTTTTCTGGTTGCATTTCCTCTGCCATAATAGCTGCTTCAGCCATTTCTTTTCTCCTTATGGGGCTAACCGTAGCCAGTGTTGGGGGGTTAGGTAGCCATTGATATGTGGATTATTTTTTAGAAGCTAACCCACTTTGCTTCATCTGTTGGGCAAGACCGCCTTTAGCCATGTATGCATCGTCATCATCTACATCAAAGTCATAGCCACTACCGGGGTCAAATGCAGACTCACCGTATGGGCTACCAGATAAGGTTGGACCTTCATCGCCCTCATCATAAAAATCTCCTGCAAGTCTTTCTTGACCAGCCCTAGTAACTGCTTCTCTTTGTTTTTGTACTTCGGCTGCTTTTGCTCTAGCCTCAGATATGGACATTCCTTTTGCATCAAATCCATATTGATTTGCAAGTTTATCTCTAGCTGCTTTAGTTGCACGTGCCTCTGCAAATAATTGACCATAAGTTTTTTCACGTTGAACTTGTCTACCACGTTGCGTGGCTGTATATGTTTTTTCAATACCTAAATCAACAAGGTCTTTACCTAATCCTTCTTGTGTATTGTTTATTTCTGCTCTAAGGTCTGCAGCAGTTTTACCTTCAAGTGCTTGCGCTAATGCCTCACGGTTAGCTTTTAATTCACCTGCTAGAGAGCGTTGTACTTCAGGTGCAAGTTCATGCAATCGTTGACCTGCAGTTCCCTGTCCTTTTTGAAATGCTGAACGTGTACCACCATAAGTAGCATTAAGACCAGATAATATAGCATCCATAGTTACTTTTTGAGATGTAAGAAACTCTCTACGTGAATTAACACCTTTTGTTTCTTTAAACTTACCTACGCCTAGTTCACTGGCTATTCTAGTTCCAGCTTCTTTTAGAGTTGGTCCTATTCCCGCACCAAATGCTCCCGCAACAAACGGCCCTATATCTCTAGATTGTGCTTTAATTATTTCATTAAGTTCGCCTAACAACCCACTTTCTTTATCTATTTTAGACCTATCATATCCTACGCCACGCATGTCTGTTGTAGTAAACTGTCCTTTGTCTCCCTGTCTAACGGGGTCAATTTGAACACTATCACTATCATCACTATCAGATTGTTCTTGAGTTTGTGTTGTTTCTACCTTTGTTTCTTCAGTCTTTGTTTCTGCTGGACCTGTAGCTAAAGTATAACCCTGCGGCACTGTAAATGCTGGGTGAACCTTGCCATCTTTAAATGGAACTTGTATTTCCTGACCCGCTTCGTTTCTGTATGTTTTATATTCATCAGGCGGCCCAACATCAAAACCCATACCCACTTGACCGGGTAAGCCGCCTACCTTAGTTGTAGAGATAGGTGTTCCTGAAGTTTGTAAAGGTCTCATACCCGTGGGTTGAAGTGGTTGCATTGAGGTAGGTTGTAAAGGTTGCATTGGCTGTGGTGTCATAGTTGGTTGTTGAAAACCAGCGAACTGAGATGGTTGATATCCACTAATGCCATATTGCTGGCCCGGTACAAAACCACCTATCTGATATTCTACCACACCATCATCTTCCATGTCAAGGTCATTTATATCAAAAGGAATATCATCAGGTATAGTAGCTTCTTCTGAGTTACCCATTTGGCCCATAGCTTCCATTAGCTTTAGCCCTCGCTTTGCCTCTTGCCGCATTTTCATTAATGTTTCAAGACCGTAGTAACGCACTACGTCTGCAGGAAATACAAACTCACCTTCGCTAAGTTGAGCTGGAATATCATCTCGTACTTCTTCTTGAGTAGAGCCAATAGGAACATCATTGCCAGATATTGGGTCAATCGTGCCGCCCTCTTGCATCAGGCCACCATCATCAAACATATCCATTTGTTCTTTAAGAGCCATTTACTTCATCCCGTAAATATTTTAGTTTACGCAAAGCTGTGATAGCACCTTGTTGACGGTGCATCATAACTGTATCGTCTGATTGTTCCAACACTTTTTGATGTTGTTTAATAGCCAAGTCAATATAATTACTGAAGGCTTCCCACTGGCGGTTGTTGCCCACCATCGGCTTGAGGCGGCTGAGTACCTGCTGCTTGTCCATTTGCACTAAATCCTTGTTCACCCGGAACTGGTGCTTGACCAGTACCTATTGTTCCACCACCTGCCCCTGTTGGGTCAAGTGCATTACCATCTGCCATATCTTGTTGTTGTTGCTGTTCTGGTTGCATAGGTGCTTGGAATTGTTTCATGAGTTCTGCTTGTAATGCTGCTTCACTCATATTGTTGGTTACTTTATCGGGGTCAAGGTCCATTGACTTTGCAATCTCGCTGATTACATATTGGAACTTAGCAAATGGTGCAAGTGCTGGATTACTTGCAATTTGTAAGAACTGCATAAGTCTTTGGCTACGAACTTCATTAGCCATTAGACTTTCCGTGCCACGTGCTTTTACTTCTAAGTCACCCTTAATCTCTGGGTCAAAATCAAACTGCATATTAAATCTAAAGAAACCCTCACCAAGTGGACGTAGCATATAATCGTCTACGTTTTTAATTACAGTTTTAATGCTACCACTTGCAGCGTTCATTAGCATAGATATACCAGAAGCAGTACGGCCTACACCTGATACACCAGTTTGCCCGTGTGCAAATGATGGCAGTCCTGTTGACTCATCTGATAGCTGACGTGCTTTATCAAACAGCATCATATTTTCTGATGATACATTAGGAAACTTTGTACCAAAGATAGCCTGACCCGGTGCGCCAGATTGTCTGCGGAATACCTTGCCCGGATATATAGACATGTCCTGACCGGGTACAAGATTTGTTTCATCTACTTCGATAAGCAAGTTACCTGATAACACAGCATTGTCTACAGCCATACGCATAAACCCGTTCATTAGTGTCTGCGTATCATCCATGTTTTCTGCAATACCCACACCAAAGAAAGAATATGGATTCATTTCATAAGGTGCAGCAACATAAGGAATCTTAGCTGGTTTAAATGGATTAAGCACCATGCGAATAAGTTTGTTGTTACAAATCCATACGTTTGCCTGTAACTCATCAAACTCTTTTAGTTCATCTGGTATCTCAACACCCTGCTCTTCAAGCATTTCCGTGTCAACCATACCCCAATACTCAAGAACTTCAAAGCGGTCAATGCCATGCTCTGGTGCGTAGTCCGATAGGTCATCTTCCCAATACTTTTTGATGTAGTTCTCACCCATCTGGATGCACTCATCAATAACCTGACTACGAAAGTACGGACGCTTTTTAAGCATACGCATTTGTGAGCGAGACATTTTATGCCGTTCAATTACAAACTGCGCCTCATCCATATTATTTGAATCTGGGTCAGGATAAAAATTCCATACAGATACATGGTCTACCTGTGGCACTGTTTTAAATAGTGGGTCATAATTGCCATCATCACCCCAGTTTGGATACTCCTTATCTTTAGCAAATGGACCTTTCATAATGCCCGTGCCAAACAATGCCATCTCAAACGAACTGCTACGTAAATTTTTATTAGCACCTGACTCTTCTAGTTGGTCATGTATTTTTTTCTGCATCTTCTTAGCAGCAATCATTGCTGGACTAAATTCAATTGCAGTAGGAGTTTTACCCGGACCTTCTTTTAACTTATCTTGTACGCCCTCTAATTTTTCTTCTAGCGGTCCAAGTTTTTCAGACAGTGTTTTATCTGTCGCACCCGGTGGTAAATCATTTCCATCTCCTTTAAAACCATACGGACTTGTAAGCGCAGTAGACGCTTGCAGTTGTTCCGGTTCTTTCGGGTCAAAATGTACATCAGCGACTACTCCTTCAGGAAGTGTTGTAGGCTCAATAGATAAAGGAAACTTATTACTAGCAAATAAAACATCAACAATTTGACCATATGCAGCAAGCGTTTTAGTCTTAGTAACTTTAATAAAGACACGAGATTTCTCCGCTTCTGTAAACTGTACATCAGGACCATACAAGCCACGATAGTTACGATATGCTCTTAGCCAACGCTCTTCGTCTTGATATCTGTAATCTTCAGCCCGACTGTATCTTTCAAGAATAAAAGGAATGATGTTGGATACATCAGTATCAGAAACAGCAGACTCATCTGTATCTTCTAATGCAATAGCATCATCTTCAATCATAATTTCATCTTCAGCCATACTTTATTCCTTAATATCCAAAAGTAGCATCTGCAACCTGCATACCGCCACCGGGTCTACCCATCGGGTCATAATCAAATATACTAAACCTTGGTCGTGACATTATACCATATCTTAACGCATCGTACAAGTGGTCTTCTGCTTTTGTGTCCACATCTTCTGGATTCTTTTTATCCAGAGGTATGGACGGTAGTTGAGAGATGATGTTCGTGCAACTATTAAAGAAAACAAGTCTAGGCTCTTCTGTAAATTCATCTACCTGTAAACGTCTATGTATTTCGTTTTTACCTGCTACACGACTACCACGGCTTCGGTCTGATGGTCTCCACCGACAACCCCTGCTTATCATCTGTTCCGCAAGAGACGGTCCAGTGTCACCACGCTTGTGCCAAAGAGAACTATCTAGAACACCATACTTAATATTTCCATCTTCAGCTTCTAATTCTAGTATCATGTCAGCTAAGTCAGTGGCTAAGACTTTTGACACATACAATTCCCTGTACACAATGATTTGCTCAGACGGTGCGACAGCGCACCATACAACACCACTGTAAGAACCATAGCCGTAATCACATGCTCT
>TARA_R100001591_G_scaffold116749_1_pt1 | contig 10693 bp, 13 predicted proteins | sample TARA_R100001591 | Tara Oceans TARA_R100001591 (sample SAMEA2622725) | marine metagenome | biome: marine biome (ENVO:00000447); feature: surface water layer (ENVO:00002042); material: "saline water (ENVO:00002010), including plankton (ENVO:xxxxxxxx)" | depth 5 m
AAGTGATATAACTGGATATAAATTATCTGGATTAAAAACTATATTTGAGAAAGGTGAAGGTGCTTTTGAAACTAATCCACAATCAGTAAGAAAAGGAATGCAAAAACAGCAATGGGCCTATTCTAGAGTCTATGCTGCTGTTAATCCTTCAAGTAAAGCACATAAAATAGATAAAGTACATTTGAAAAAAAAATAACATAAATTATAATGACAGGAGCAGAAATTGTTGCTATTATTAGTGTTTCTGTCGGTGGTGCTGTATCTCTCTTAACAAGTTGTTTTCATAGTAGATGCACTGATATAAATTGTTGGGGTATTAAATGTAAAAGGAAAATAATTGAAGATGATAAAGAATTAGAAAATTTAAATAATAAATTATAATATAATATAAATGAAAAAAGGAATACCAGTTAAAAGTGATAGAAAAGGTAAAAAATTTAAAGTATTAACGCCAGGTGGAAAAATAATACATTTTGGTGCTACTGGTTATAAAGATTTTACTCAACATAAAGATAAAAAAAGAAGAGAAAATTATTGTAAGCGTAGTGCTGGAATAAGAGATGGCAATGGTAAATTAACAAAAAATGACCCTGAAAGTGCAAACTATTATTCAAGAAAGTTTTTATGGAAGTGTTAATAATTTAAATAAAAAATAAAATATAATATATAATGGATGATGAATCTGAAAATACTTTTAAATTAATAGATTTTTTTGAAGAAGAAAGTAAATTAAGTGGAGAAGAATTTGAAAATGAATTGCCTAAAATTAAACCTAATACTTTTGATATTCAAAAAATAAATTATTTAATAGGAAATGTTAATATATGTAATAAGGATTGGACTAATGATTTACGCACACATTATATAAAAAATAATTTAGAATTAACAACAAAACAAAAGTTAAATTTATTAGTTGATAATTATAAAAATTATTATGATTTACCAGAAGATTTTTTACATTCAATAGCAAGAGAAAAATTAGGATTACCTTTTGATTATCACGATGTAGCAAGAAGAAGACAGCAGTGGTTAGATAAATGTAAAAGAGAAAAAGAAGAAGATAAACAAGAGGATAAATTTCAAAGAGAATTAGAAAAACAAAAAAAAAAAGAAAGTACTTTTAAAATAGAAAAAAAAATATTAACTTTTTGAAAATAAAATATATTTATATATTATAAATGTTAAGTAGAGCAGAATTTGATGCTTTTTTAAAGTTATATGGTATACCTACCAGTGATGAGAAATACGAGCAATTTAAAAAATCGCAAAGTATGAGTTTAGCAAATCAACAATTTATAGAATTAGCAAATCAAGTTAAACAAAAAGTAGATAAACCTACTATGCCCAGTTTAACTGTTGTTGGACCTGGTGCTATGGCAGATAGAAAAGCAGCAATGGATAAATATAATAAACAATTAGCAGCATACAATAGACAACAAGCAATAATTAAAAGTATTCAAGAAGGAATGGCAGAAAAAGTAAAATTTTATGACCAGCGTGAAAAAACAAAAAAAACTACTACTGTCCCTGTTAATCCTACTACACAATCAGATTTAAGTAAATTACCTCATACTTTTAAAATAACAACACCAGAACAAGATAAAGCATATCGTCAAAGATTAGAAGAATCTTATGAAAAATATAAAAAATCACATCATACTGTTTATGATAGACCAGATCCAGTTGTTAAAAAACCTAATAAAATCCCTAATACACACCAGCACGTTAATCATAATATAATGACTTTAAATGAATATAGAAATATTATGCTTACACAAGGAATGCAGGTGGGACAAGCACAATACAAAGATTATTTGAAAAGATTTAATTTAAATAATCCTACTGAATATTTACAAGGTCAATTAGAAATAAATGCTAAACAAAGGGCAGGAGCATCATTAGCAAAAGGTAAAAGTATAAAACAGCATCAAAAAGAACATTCTAAAAGTATTTTAGACCATATGACTAATAATAATGTGCCTATACCAGGACAAATTCAAAAAGTAAATCCACCAGCAGTAATTAAATTACATAATTTTCAAACTCCTACACCAGCACATAATGAACACCACGTAGATGCTCATTCACTTAATAAAGAAGCAGGAACTATGGTTGGTAATCCAGTATATGCTAATGATAAACCTAAAATTGTATCAGGACCACGTCAGGATAATCATTTAAATCCTACTCCACAACCTGATACTGCTGGTATTGTTGGTGCTGCTGTTTCAAGTGGTGTTCAAGGTGGTTCAGCAGTTCAAACTACACCTGCTCCACGTAGAGAAACCTTTGCTGAATTTAGAGCAAGAACAAGACCTAATACAACACCACCAGCACAACCAGTAGGACAAGATGCTGGAGATATGATACTTTAAAAAAAAAAAAATATTTTATTTTAAATATTTTTAGAAAATAAAAATAGCAAATTTTTAATTTTTTAATCATTCAATTTTTTTATATTCTAATTGTTGTGATTTAAGATTATGATTCATATCCTTTGCTATTTTAGTTAATTTTTTATTTGATAATTTATTGAAATCTAAATTAGAAATATAGATACTTCTTAACATAGAAGAACTAACTTTTTTATTTAGATATGAATTAAATAAATTTTGTAAATATTTTGTTAAATTATTTTTACTCATAGGTGTTAATTCTTTTTTAATACCAGGATTTTCTAATAAATGTGCTACACCGTCTTCAATTCTAAATTCATATAAATCTGTTAATAATTTATTTAATACACTTCTTTTAGGAATTGTATATTTTTTTTTGCCATAATGCTGACTCGTTTTATAATCATTTAATACAAAATACTTTTTAGTATGGTCTTCTTCGTCTATATATAAATAATTACCTTCGTCATTATCATTATTACTAATATACATACCAGCATAATCATTTCTTAATGGTCTAATTACTTTACCTTTATAAAGAATAACTAATATTAATTTTTGTAATGTATCTTTATTTTTATCTGCTTTATATTCTTTTTTTAATTTTTTTTCTATTTTATCAAGTTCTTCTGGACTTAACCAGTTTTCTGCTTCTTTTTTTGATAATGTATTATCCAGTGATGCTTTTTTAATTTTATCTTTTATAATACCGAAAAATTCATATAATAATGCTAATGAATCTTCTTTTAATATTTTTTCTAATTGTGGACTTGTTTTAATAAAATTTAATGCTGATAAATAACTTTTAATTGTATTATTTTCATATACAGGTTTCTTATTTATTTTTTTTGTTAATTTATCTTTTAAATCACTAAAATTATTAATAAGTGATGCTATATTATTTATTGTATAATCAGATGCCTCTAATTCTGGCAAAGTATTATTTTCTCCTAAATCCGCAAATGAACTTTTTTGAATCTCTAATAATTTCTTTAAAGATTGCTTATATAATTTATATGAAGATGGTTTAATTTTATCTTCAGCAAAATTCATAACAGAATTTAAAGCACTATCCATTTTTTCGTTATATATATAAAATCAATTTTAATTTTTAAATATATTATTTTCATAAATAAATATTATATCGTTTAATTATTTAAAGATAAAACTAATTATGAATATATATATGTCAGATAGTTCTTACTATAATAGAAAATTCGTAGAAAATATGAAAAACATACATGACTATGAACCAGAAGACTTTGAAAATTTTATTTGTATAGGTAGTAGTGAAACCCATACTAAAATCCCTTACTGTTGGAGAAGAGATGTCATAATCCCACCCATAACTGATGAATGTGTGTGTACAAAAAAAATTAGAGAAAATTGTTGGATTATGAATAAAGAAAATGGAGAGGTATTAGTTATAGGTAATCATTGTGTTAAAAGGTTTTTAAAAAAAGAAAATAGAAAATTAAAACGATGTATGGGGTGTGGTGACCCTTGCTTAAAAAGAACAAGTGAATTTTGTGATATTTGTGTAGATAAATTTGCTGAATATCAAAAAAAACAATTTATTAAAGAATATAAGAAAAAACAACAAAAAATAAAAGTAGCAGATGAAAATGGAACTTTATATAAATTTTGCATTGATTGTAATAAATATATTTACAAACCAGGTATGAAATATATTTATTGTTATAATTGTAAAATTAAAAATGATGATACAACTACAAATTTAGATCAACCAGTTAGAGTGATATAAAATAATATTTTTTTTTGCTATTAATTTAAGCATTATCAAAAGTTAAAATTGATTTTTGTTAAAATATCTGTAAGTTAAAAATGGTTATTGCGTTGCTTCATTCTGCTATTACTTCTATTGAAAATGATAGGTGGAAAATTCATTTGAATGAATGGAGAAATAAAATTGCTAATGATAAAGAATATCTAAAACAAACAAAAATTCTAAATACTATTAATCAAGTCAATATTTTTGCTGAAAATCAAGAAGTAAATATACCATTCTTTGAGTGTTATGTTGAAGAAGAAGGTCGAATAAGTAAAATTGACTATTCATATGCGGTTTGGGACGAAAAATTAGGAGAATGGATAGAAGAAATGTATGAATTAATAGAAAATGAAAAGTATTGTTTGAATACACCTATTTCTATAAATTTTATAGATAGTTGGGGGAACATTGAAGAAGTTATTGAAATTCAAGAACAAGGAGAATGGGAAGGAGTAGATTGCCCTTGTAAAAATTGTAATGAATAAAAAATTAAAATTAGAGTTCAAAATTTATATCAAAAATTTACAAAAAAAAAATTTTTTTTTTTTATATTCTTATTCTATTTATATTATTAAAAAACTCTGGAACTGTTCTTAATCTATTAAGAAAATAATTATCCAGTTGATTTTGTGTAAAATTATTATTTAAATTACTTTGAATATAAGAAACTAATTTTTGCCTATTTGGAAATTCATATTTATTATCCCCCATTTTAAGAAAGTATTTATATTTTTTAGACATTTCTATATATATATACTTTTATAATTTTAAGTATGTTATGAGGTATAAAATTTAAACAGTTTCAAAATTATTTTAATTTATTTTCAAAATTGATATTATATATATAAGCAATTTAAAAATAAAAAATGAATATTAATATAATGGAGAAATATCCTATACTACAATTTTTAGAAAATAATAAAATTAATTGGTGTCCTATAAAATTAAAAGTAGAGGATAAAAGTAAAAAATTAGTAGACGAGGAATGGATAAATAAACCGAGTGTTACAACTTGGTGGGATGTTCATAAGGATAAAATAGATAAACGAAAAAAACTTTTACTTGAAGAAGAATTAGATATATATAATAGTATTAGTATTGATACACGAGATGTATTTGAAATAGATATAGATATAAAAGATGATGGTTGGGATAAATTATCAAAACGAGAAAAAGATTTATATGCTGAACTTTGTACTTATCCTAATTTTACAAGTATAACAAAAAAATATGGTCGGCATATTTTTATTCTTAATATTCAAAATAGTAAATTACCACAAACTAAAATAGGTTATTTTAGAGATTATTTAGAAAATTTAAGTGAAGTATCTGATTATGATAGATATAAAAGTAATTTAGAAAATGATAAAAAACAAAAATTTAAATATGTGACTGATATTGCTGGATGGTGTGAATTATTAAAAGGTAAAAATTCTTGGTGTTTATTAGATAAATGTGAATTTACTAATAAAGAATTTGATAGTAAAAAAGGTTTAACTACATTAGAAAAAATACTTAAAACAAAATATTTTAAAAAACCCCCTGCTGAAAAAGAAGAAAAACCTGAAAAAAGAAAAACAAGCACAAGAACAAAAATGGATAAAAAATTAAAACAAGAAATAGATATTTTAAGTCCACCAGAAAAAGAAAAGAATAATGCACAAGAAATAATAGATCATTTGGATAATATAAATATGAAATATATTGATAATCCACATGCTCATTTTAGTTTATTAGGTGCTGTTGTATCCTTAAAAGATAATGATATATTACATCATTTTAAAATAATATGTTCTAAATCTAAATGGGTAAAACCTAATTATGAAAAGTGGTTTGAAAATTTAGTAAAATATTTTATTAATAGTAATTCTTATACAAAGGGAACAATATATTATTTTAGCAAAATGTCTGATACAAATAAATATTTTAAAATATACAGTGAATATAATAATGGATTTAAAAAAAATACTCCTAAATTTTTAGCAGAATTTATTTGGAATTTAAACAAGGATAATATTTTAGTAAGTAAAATTAATATTTTAGAAAAGTCTGTTTGTTATTGTTTTAATCATTTTAGTTGTATATGGAGTAATCAAGGTGTAGAACAACATAATATTAGAAGTATGATTTCAGATGATATTGGTAATTTTTGTGAAATTAAAAAAATTAAAATAAGAGATGAAATAAAAGTTTTACAAGAAGAAGAAGATAATGATGATAAAACAAAAGAATTAGAAAGATTAGAAAGTCAATATGAATATTATGATAAAGTACAATATGGAATAGAAGGTCCTACTTTGATTTCTAATGTATATCAAATGTTAGAAGATAAAATAAAAACAAAAAATTTAAGTAAAATAGAATTTGATACATTATATGATTATCTACCATTTGATAATAAATTAAAAGTAAATGTATTAACAGGTGAAGTAAGTAATATTAATAGAGATGATTATATTGAAACTATGTTTAGTTATAATTATGAAGAACCTTGTGAAGAAGATTATAAATTATTTGTTGATATATTTGAAGGGTGTTTTATGGATATTGAATATACAGATAAAGAATTAGAAAAAGAACATAAAGCAATTATGAATGATATAATTTATATTTTAGCGACAGGATTAGTTGGTAGACAAATTCAAAGTATATTTATTTTTAATGGTTCTGGAGGAAATGGTAAAAGTTTAATTATGGGTATATATAAAGATGTTCTTGATAAATTTTGTTTTAAAGAAGTAGGTAGTAGACTTGAAGAAAAAATAGATGTAAATAAACCTTCTCCAGCATTTGCTGATTTATTAAATAAAAGAGCAGCGATATTTGAAGAATTTGATAAAAATAAAAGTATTTGTATTGATACTTGTAAAATTTTAAGTGGTAATCCTACACTGAAAGCACGATATTTAAATAAAAATCCTATTGAATTTAAATTATTAGCAACAATTATATTATGTTGTAATGAAAATCCTACTTTAAATGGAGAAATAAATGATGCTATTACAAGGCGATTTATGGATATATATTGGAGAATGAGTTTTAGAACAGAAGGGTCAGATAAAGCAAAAGAACATTTAGGAATTTATAAGGATAATAAATTAGTAGGTTATGATAAACAACGAGGAGATAATAAATTAGCAAACACAACTTATTCAACCGATCCTAATTTTAAGAAAAGAATGAGACCCTGTATGTTAAAATATTTATTACAGTGGATAAAAAATTATCCTACAAAAATTAGTAAAAATAATTGTGCATTCTTGGAGGAAGATTATGTATTTTCAAAAACTACACAACAAAGAACAAAAAATTATATGTCAGCACAAAATAAATTTGGTGCTACAATAGAAGAATTAATTATCCCTACTGGTAATAAAATGGATTGTATTGACCTTACTACAAAAGACGGTTTATATGATAAATATAAAAATAAAGAACTTGATGAAGGTACTTTATTAAAAAATATTATGAGTAAATCAGATTTTAAAACAAGAATGTCAAGAATGACTCCTTATTCAGATTGTTTTGGTTTAACAACAGGACATAAAACTACACGATTTGATGGGGTTAAACAATTTAATAAAGGTAATTATTTAGAAGGATTTTATTGGAAAGAAACATATGAAGAAGAATTAGATAAATATAATTCACAAAATGTAATGCATGAAGAACCACAAGAAAAAGAAGTTATTATTGGTGGAGAATATGATAGTGATGGAAATCCTGAAGATTGGGTGTTTGATTAAAAAATTAAAATTAGGTCAAAAAAAATTTGAGATAAAATTCAAAATAAAAATATTTTTTTTTATATTGTTAATAATGTTGGTCTATGTCTTCTTGGTAATTTTATATGTGGACTATAATAATATTTATTAACATAATAATTATAAAATTCTTTAAAAGTAAGAAATGTTTTTAAATGTGGATTATAACAACCATCACTAAAATTCAAAATAAAATGTTCTGTTGTTTTATGAGTTTCTACATATTCTTCAATTGTTTTAATATATAGATAATCTAAAATAAAAATTCTTAAATCCATAAATTATATTCATAATAAAATTTTAAATATTTTATATAAAATTGATTGTTGTTAAATTATGATTAATAACAAAATGCCTTATGCTGAACTGTTAAATGGTATTGACGAAATTGCTGAAAAATTAACCACAGCAGAATATCAAAATTTAATGAATCTATTACAAAAATCACAACAACAAGAACCACAACAAGAACAACAAGAATATTATAAATTAGTATATGAACAAATTACTATTGTACCATATGATACTTTTGACGACGAAAATAATGAGATTTTATGTTTCACAAAAGAAATACAAGAGGAAAATAATGTTGTTTATGGAAGACTTGAAAATATCCATTCACCTAATGATACACCGAGTTTAATAAATAGAGCAATTACAGACGGATATTTAACTTATTCTAATTTAGAAACATTACAAAGTAACTATATAAATAAAAATGTTATTAAAAATAGGGGTAATCATGTATTTATATATAGAATTAAAAGTTTATTGAAAATATAAAAAAATTAAAAAATTAAAATTAAGGGTAAAAAATATTTATATAAAATTAAAATAAAAAAATTTTTTTTTTTTGAGTTTCATATAGAATTAAAATATTAATATAATATATAGATAAGTAATTTTGAAATCTATATCTTTCTTACAATAAACAATAACCAGTTAATCATATTATCAAATTTTTTTAATGTTTGAGAAAACTTTATACATTTATTAATTTCATAATTAATTTCAGGTTTGTTTATTGTAGGAGAACCCATATCATAAAATTTAAAATCCTTAAACGCTTTTTGTTTGTAAATATCAAATATTTCTGGATTAGGATTATCCAGTTTGATAAATCTGTAAGAACTGCTTTCAATAAGCGGTCCTAATGAATTATGGTCGTGTGTATGAAATATTTTACCTGCTGCTGAACCCTTATGACAGATACAAAAATCTGCTGTAAGTCCTTCTTTGTTAGGGACATATTTAAATCCTTCTGGTTCTGTTTTTTTTCTTGTTTCTCTGTGTGTATTTCTCTTCTCCCATATCTGAAATACAGAAGGACAATCAAATAATTTTTTACCTTGAACTTCATTTGTAAAAGAATTCTTGCCTAATATTTCTTCATATACTAAATGAAATTTTGTATTGAATGAAGTATCCTGATTATATTGTTTGTGATAAGATATAGGCAGTATAAGAGATATACTTTTTGTATTCTTGTAATCACACATTTTTTTAATGAACTTTCTACATAATGAAGAAGACCTGCCGAAAGGAGGATTGCCTACAAAATGTATAGGTTGTTCGCCGAATGTTTTTTTCAAATTGAAGATTGTAAAATCTTGTTGTTTAATATCCTCTCTATCAGGTGAAAGGTCATAACCTAATATATCAACCTCTTCACAGAATACCTCATTTACAGCGTCAATAAATACACCTGAACCAGCGGAGGGTTCAATAAATATATCTTCTTCTTCAATCTTGATATATTTTTCAATATTCATAACGCAGTCCTCCGCCACCTGATATCTGGTGTAGAATTTATCCAGTGTATTTTTCTTTTGTGCGGACGATTTTAACATTCTCTTTTGCTACTTAGTGCTCCCCTAAATACTTTCAATTTTAACTTTTTGATAGTGCTTAAAATTATGGCAAAAAAAATTTTTTTTATGGATATTCATATAAATTATGTAAATTATAAATATTTCTATAATCACTTACCGAATACTTTTACTTTAACTGTTTCTATTAAATGTTTATTAGAAACTTTTAAAAATAGTTCTGTAAAATCTGTATTTTCATTATCAAGGTCACAACTCCAGAAATTACTTTCTTTAAATAAATCCATTGTCCCTTCTATTTTTGCTATTTGTTTTTTCATACCATTAGCAATATCAATATATCCTTGTTCATTATTTCTTTGTTTTATATTTAACAAATCACTTGAACTTGAATAATATAACTTTTTATCACTATGCTTTTCAATTTCTTCTTCTAAACTAAATAATTCGTCCGCAAGAATTTCTTTATATTTTTTTATATCTTCTTCAACTTTATCTTGTCGAGCAATTATTCTCATTAATATTTTTAAAAGTAATTTAAGAGATTTTACACAATCTTCGTTAATACCTTTTACATTTAATAATGTATCTTTTAATTTTTCAATTTGAATTAAAATACATTCTTGAATCCCCATTAAACGTTTAACATTTTCTCTTCCAATACCGCTACTAATAATAACATATGTTTTATCATTAGCAAGATTTTCAAATGGGTCCATATTTATTTTCTCTGGTCTATCTTCTTTATTAGTAAATATAATTTCTTCTAATAAATATTTGGAGAAATTTTGGATAATGTCTTTGATTAATTCGTCTGGATATTCTTCAACAAGAGAAGTCTGATAAGAGAAATGTGTAATAACTGCCATTTTTTTAACTTGTAGATTTTTGAAGCAGAATCAATTTTATAAA
>TARA_R100001591_G_scaffold20692_1_pt1 | contig 10689 bp, 6 predicted proteins | sample TARA_R100001591 | Tara Oceans TARA_R100001591 (sample SAMEA2622725) | marine metagenome | biome: marine biome (ENVO:00000447); feature: surface water layer (ENVO:00002042); material: "saline water (ENVO:00002010), including plankton (ENVO:xxxxxxxx)" | depth 5 m
ATTGTTCATTTGTATTGACGTAATATTCTTCATCTTTAAAATTAGATGAGTCTGTTACAACTTCATAGATTCCAATCGCTTCTTTTTCAGCTTTTGTCCAAAGTTGAAATATTTTAGCTGGGTATCTTACATCACCAATCACTAATGATTTTGGTGAAGTGATGATTTGATTTATTGTGTTATCTATTACTAATGCGTACATATTAACTTTCACTTAAATTTAAAGTTCTACCTACTTCCTGATACACAGAACCATTGTATCTAAAAACTAATATATCAGTTTTACCATCTGTTGAAGTAAATGTTGGAGCTGTTGATCCAGCAAATTCAAATATAGTATTAAATGCTATGGTGTGTGAACCATTATAATTAATTTCTAAAGCTATAAATGCACCTTCAACATTATTAGTAGGTGCAGCAAATGTAGTATTTTCTGTCGTTACATGAACAGCATTTGGTTTAGCAGAAGCATCCCAAGCAACTGAGTTAGAAGAAGATGTAAGTGTTGATTGTGCAACATTAGCTGCTACAGCAAAAGATGAAATTCCTGCAACACCAAGCGTTCCATCAAAACTAATATTTCTAATACCAGCATAATCTTTATTAGCGTCTAAAATTACAGCTTTACTTGCTATTGCATTTCCAATAGCTGTGCTGCCTAAATCTAAAGCATTTATTTCTCCAACTACTACAGTTGCTCCATCTAAAATATTTAACTCTGAAGCAGTAGAAGTTACTGCTACATCCTCATTTATTTTTGGAGATGTTAAAGTTTTGTTTGTAAGAGTTGCAGTTGAAGTTGCTGATAATAATCTAGCATCGCCACCACTGCTTGGTAATGTAAGTGTATTTGTTGCACCTTCAGAATGGGGTGCAGCAATAATTGTTTGTCCATGTGAATTAGCTTCACAATTCAATACGATTTTACCTTGGTTTGTATTACCTTTTATAACGACCTTACCAGTTCCGTTTGGTGCTATATTAATATCACCATTGCTAGCTGTTGCTAAATCAGTAGAGCCAATGGTTGCACCATTTATTACAGGAGCTGTTAAAGTTTTATTACTTAAAGTTTGTGTTCCAGAAAGAGTAATAAAGCTAGTTGTATCTACAGCAGCGTTTTGCCAAGCTGAACCTGAATAAACACGAAGCACATCATCTGTTGTATTAAAATAAAGCATACCTGCTGCTAAAGCATCACCATCATTATCTGTAGATGGATCAGAAGATTTAGAGCCTAAATAAACATCATCAAAAGCATCAGCAGAGTTAGCGGCAGAAGTTGCACTTGCGGCAGCGGCAGTAGCAGAAGAAGCGGCAGCAGTGGCAGAGCTTGAAGCATTTGATGCTTGTGTAGAAGCAGACGTAGCAGAACTCGCTGCAGCAGTCGCTGAACTTGCTGCTGCTGTTGCTGAAGTTGAAGCATTAGATGCTTGTGTTGTTGCAGTAGCTGCATCAACAATTAAATCATATTTAGCAGAGTTTGCATTAGTTGTTAAAGGTTGTGAACCAGATGAAGTGTGTGCTGTGTTTACGATAAATATATTGTTTGTTGAAGTATCTTTAACAATGTCTCTGACGACATAAGATGTTGATGCAGACCAATTTCCTTTAAAAGTTCCAAGTTCTTGTGTTACTGAAAGTTCACCAGAAGAATCAAAAGATAAAACTTTGTTAGCTCTATCAGTTGCACCTACAGTAAACTCTGTAGATGTTATGGTATTTGTTCTTGATAATTTTATTGATCTATCAAGCTCTTCTTGCATTTGCTGAATAGTCATCATAGAGCGATCCAAACCCTCTTCATGACTCTCCGCAGGGAATGGATCATTTGCGATATAATCAATCGACTGTGTTTGCGGGACAGCTCTTCTAATAACTACAGTCTCTCCAGATGCAGGAATGTTGCCACTTGTAAAAGTAACAGATCCTCCATTAGCATCTCCAGCTCCAGAAACAGTGTAATGAGTTGTAATTGTTTTCACAGTCTCAGCACCTGTTGAGCTTCTGATTATGACTTGTAGATCAGAGTTCGCAAAAATCTTAAACGTATAGCTAAAAGCTGTAGTTGAGCCATCTCCTGAATATGAATTTTTAACTGTTGTAGATGATATTGTCATAATTAAAAACCTTTATATATACTAGAGGGATTTGTAAATATAAATTCTTGATCGTAATCCCTTTTTAATCTTCTTTCTGTTCTTCTTAAAAATCCTGGAGATAAATACTCAGCTATTTGATAACCTATAAGATAATCAAAGGCAGTTTTTATATAAAATAAATTTAAAAAAGGAATATTGTTTGTTACAGTTCTGTAAACTTGTCTTCCTGCTGCACCGCCTTTTCCAAAAACTCCAAATTGTATTGCTTGAACGATATCAGCAACACTCCCAGGGACTGGTCCTGCTAGTCTTCCAAATATTTCAGTGCTTTTAGTAGTTTCTGCAAATAACATATCACCATAAATACCAAGACCTCCTCCTTGTAAGAATCCTGCTAAAATAGTTTTTATTTTTGTAGGATCTCTTGGCGTTCTACCTTTTAATAAATCTTTAGCAGTCATAGAAGTATATCCTAATATTCCGCTTGCTACAAGCAATCCAATAATACCCATTGTACCTCTCGCAGCATTACCTGCTTTAAAAAATGAACCCTCTCTTCCCAGTAAAGCTTTTTGAACTATAGCAAATGGAAAAGCTTTAAACTGTGTAACAAATCTTATTGCTTCTCCCAATGGAGTGCCTGCCATAAGTCCTTGTGTTAAATATGATTTTGTTCTAGCATCTTGTTCTATAACAGCATAAATAGATCTATCTAATAATATTCCAGAAACTGAAGTTCTAAATTTTTCTTTTTCAATTTGAATTTGTCTTTTTGTCATGTTTTTTAAACCAGTTATTTTTTTTACGTCTGCATCAGAAATTTGATCTAAATCTTTAATATTTAAAAACTCAGTTCCATCTTCAGCTTTTCTCATAGCTTGTTTTCTTATGATGTCCCATTTAGTAGAGTCAATATCAAACTGTTTTAATAAAGTTTTTAATCTAATGTTTAAATTGTCAAATTTAACTGATTTGTTTTTTGCAAAATAATTTGCCATTCCTAACATAGCTCCTTCTTTTAAAGAGTTAGTCCAAAATGATAAAATATTTAATTTAAAAAAAGTTCTTTGTGCTTGTGTAAAACCTTTGCTTAAATTATCACCAATGCTAAATCTTGCAGAAACATCATAAATTGTGTTATCTGCAATAAATCCAAGTTGCTCTGCAATCTCTCTTCTAAATTTAGTATTTTTAATTCTTGAAAGACTTGTCATAGCTTCAGCTACGCCACCCAGATATGATCTACCTTGATATTGTAATTCAGACGCATAAAGACCTATATCTGCCATAGCGGAAATAGTTGCAGCACCTAGCTTTGACATTGATGCTATTGCTCTAGTAATCCCACTCCATTTTGCAAATCCAAAACTTCCAACTTGATAAATTGTTCCATCAACAACATTTAAATATTTATCATAACCCGTTTCTTTTCCAACTACACTTGAATCTTTACCATCTTTGACTAAAGATCTTTTTACAGAATTAATAATTTTTGCATAATTTTCTCTGGGTTTTGTTCCTAATGTATCAATCATTCCTATGTTCCGACCTGCATTAATCAAGCCTCCATAAAAAGATTCTGCTAAATCTCCAGCACCAAATTTTTTGTTATAATCAAACCAATCATCGGATGTTTTAAAATGTAAAACTCTTTTTTTTGCAGATCCTTTAGCAACATCTCTTCCTCCATATTGATTATTTGTCCCATCAATTTTTAAATTGTCATTATTAACTAAAGAATTGTAAGCAAAAGCTAAAAATTCATCTACGTTTTGAGTGTTTGCAAAAGTTCTTTCTTTATCTAATCTTTCTAAAACAAATTCTTTCCAAGCTTCAAAATTTCCTACATAATTATCTTTACCACTAATATCTTTACCAAGTATTTTTGCTGCACCTCTAATTTTAAAAGGATCATGAGATTGCCTTACAATATAACCCCATAATTTTTCAATGTTTGCACCTCTGTCATTTAAAGAAATTCTTACATTTTCTGAATATTCTTCTAATATTTCTCCTAATTTTTTAATATCTGATTGTGTTTCAGTAATTGCATCACCTCTACTTTTTTCATACATCGTTCTTACAACCCTTCTTTCAATATCAGCATTGTCTTTTAATTTTGAAAAAAGTTCATCAACATTATTATCTCTTAACTTTTGATTTAAACCCACTAAAAGTCTTCTTTCAGAACTTTGTTGTGCTAAAGCCACTGATGCTCTTGCTCCTAATTTTTGTAAATTAGATCCTACAGTTATTGCAATTAATCCTTCTTTAGGATCATCAGGAAACTCATCTAAGACATATTGTGTTAATTTTCTTATTTTAATTTCGTTTTCAAGTGCATTTCTTTTATTTATTTTTTTTTGTAATTTAATTCTTTCTGTTACTTCGTTAGCTAAATCTTCGACATTTATTTCATCTAAAGAAGAAACTTTTTTTTCTGCTTGAGCTAATCTTATTGCATTTAATATTTCTTCTTGTTTAGTTGATGTAATAGACGATTCATCTAATAATTTTCTTACTCTTTCTAAACATTTATCTACTGCCATACTATCTCCCGTTTATACAATTAATCCCATCACGAATTATTTTTTTTGCCTCTGCTTCATTTGTAGTTAAATCCTCATCAGCTCTTGTAGCTTCTCTAACTTCAACGTCATCTATTTCTAAATTTCTGGCAGCTTGTGTTTGTTTTAGATCGTTTAATTGTTGTTCTAATGTTTCTATTTCTAAATCTTGAACTTTATCATCTCTGTTTTGTACACTTTGCTCAACATCATTTAATGATAAATCTTTTCTAGCATTAACTTTTTGCACTGTTTCTACAACAGGTGTGGGAGCATCATCTGTAGTTGTTCTTAATTTAGAATCAGCTTCTGCAACCTGTTTTACATTTACTGGCTCTTCGGAAAGAACATCGCCAACAGATTTAGCAAGTAATAATCTTTTTGTTTCTGGATCAGAGGTTGCGAGTTTTTGCATAATTTCTGAATTTTCTGGATAATATTCTCTATACAAATTTACTTCTTGCTCTTCAGAAAGTTTTACTCCTGTTTCGGCTTCAGCTTTTCTTATTCTTTCTTTAAATTTTGCTGCAGTTTTTATATCTTTTAATTTTCCTACTCCTACATGAAGTCCACCACCGATTATTGTTCCAAAAGTTACATTTAAAAAACTGTCTGTTAATCCATAATCAGCTTGAACACTTTGTGCAACTCCATAAACTAAAGGTTCTATTAATGTCGATCCAGCAAAACCTTCAACAGCTCCTCTAGCTAATCTTGCTCTTGCGAAGCCTTGTCTTGCAGCTAGTTGAGCAAATCTTGCTTGTCCCACCACAGGAATAAAAGACACGCCGATATTTATTGGATCAAGAATACTAACACCTAATCCAGTGGCAAATTTAAGTATTGAGGGTGCAAATAAATTTGAAAATTTACCTTCTGGTCCTCTTGATATTATGCTTTGTCTTTTTCTTTCTTCTTTTTTTAAATTAACAATAATATCAACTGTTCTTTGAGGCTCATCTTTTTCAAACACTAAACCTAAATCTCTATATTGTTTATTTAATTCGTTTCGATCTATAAGCGGTTCAAATTGTTTTTTAGCAACAGTTCTTGAATTTTCAACATCATAAGCAGTTAGTAACGAAGAGATCGGATTGAATTTCCAATTATCAGCAGCAACTGCTCCTAATGCTTGTTTTAATCCTGTAGCATATTGATCATAACCAGTTTCTTGTGCTGTTTCGTTTATATTTAATCCAAAACCTAATTGTGCCATATTTATCTACCTGATCTTTGTGTTACAATCTCTTCTGGATTAACGTCAGCAGGATAACTTCCTCTTGGTTGTAACTGTGCAGCATCTACTCTTATGTTTGGATTGTATTCTTGATCTGTTCCTGGAATATTATAACTTGTATCATCAAAATTAAATCTAAACTTTTTTCCAGCAGCATTTACCACTGGTGCAAAAGATCCATCAGGAAAAACTAAACCATAAACTAAACCTTTTCCGTCAGCAGTATTAACCCAAATACCATTGTTTTTAAGTTGATATGTCATTTCTTCATCTAATGTATTTTGTGAAATCTCTTGATCTGATGATTTAAAAGCCATAGGTTTAAAATCTTTAAGATAAAAATCTTTTAATATTTCAGCTTTATCAACAATAAAATCTACTTGATTTTGACCCAATGTAGAACCATCAAATATTTTTGGTATAAAATAGGTTGATTGAATTTCAAAACTATCATTAATTAAAGATTCTGCGGTATTTAAAGCTTGTCTTTCACTTTTACCTGCTCTCATTTCATTTAAAGCATAATATGTTAAAACTTCTAAAATGTTATTAACTTTTTCTGCAGCGAAACTTGTATTGGATTTATTTGCTGAAAAAACAGAAGTTTGAAAATCTTTAGTTCTGTCAAAAAGAGATGTTTTAATATCATTAAACTTTGTACCATTATTTTTTCCAAATTCTTTTAATACTTTTCTTTCTGATTCTTCATCAAAGCTTAAAAATTTTTTTGTTATACTAGGATTTTGAAAATAAGAAGATAACTCTGCAGTTATTGGCAATCCATTTTTAGAATGTTGCTTCATAACATTAGAAGCATAAGGACCAAAGTTTTCTTCTAATTGTCTTAGTAAAGCAATTCTTTGATTTTGATTAGCTTGCATATAATTACTTACAAAATTTTTAGATTGATTTTCAGTTACAAACTTAATGTTTTCTTCATCAATACCTAGTCTTTGTTGTTCTTCAAAAATTCTATCATTAAAAATAATTTGATTTTTTTTTCTTAATTCTGGATTTGTTTGTGTATTGTAATTTGTAAAAAGATTTTTAATGTCATCGTTTGTTGATATAATAAAATTAACTGGGTCTTTTACTATATTTTCATTTCTATTCTTTTGTGTAGTTAAAATTGTTTTTTTTAATCCTTCTTTTTCTAAAAAAGTTCTATTACTATCTTTAATTTTTTGTAATCGATCTAAAACATATCCATTTACTTCAGATGAAGGTAAAGTATTTATTTTTTGAATATCTGTAATTAAACCTGAAACAGAATCATAATCTTTTTTGATTTTTACATAATCAGATGTTCTTAAAACTTTTTTTGCAAAATCAATATCAAAATCTACTCGTTTTCCATTTTTTGCTGCTGCCATATAATTTTTAAAATCAAGTTGAACTTCAGGAACTAAAGCTGATTTATTTTCTCTAATTAATTTTTGTCTTTGTTCAAGACCTATATTTTTGTATTCATTAGGATTTAATAGTTTTTCTAAATTTGATCTAGGATTATCAGAAATACCTTTAACTGCTTCGTGTATTTCTATTTGTGTTGGTATTTTTTTAATTAAAGATTCTAGTAATACATTTGGGATTCTGTTTGTGTATGAATCTCTATAAAGTAATTCTAAATCTGCAGGTAATTTTCTGATCAAAGAATCATCTTTAAATTTTTGATTTCCTATAAAATAATAAGAATCTAAAAAAGCTTTTGTCATTAATCTATCTGCTTTTGCTTTTGTTTCATTATCAATCTTTGTAAAAATGTTTTCAGAAACTTTTTTATTAATTGATGAATAAGCTTTGTTTAAATTAAAGTTAAATCTATTATTAAAATAATTTTTTACATCTCTACTTGAAGCTCTGTTTAAATATTTATTACGAATATTTTTTGATTTTTCTTTAAAATAATTTTGTGCCTGAAGTTTGTTTGATAAATTAGATGCCTTTGATTCTTCATCATCAAGTTCTATTGCCGATTGATTTTCTAACTCTAAAGCTTCTGCTTTATTTTCATTATCTTTTTGTACAGCAAAATAATCCAAAGCCTCTTTACTTCCTCTTAAAACACTTAAAGCTAGATTGTCTTGATCTGACAACTGTATTCCTGAAGGAACAGAAGCTGCCTCTCCAGTTATTGTGCCTCTTCTTAATCTGTTATCAAATGTTGGTATTTTTGGCATTGTTCTCCTTAATCAAAATATTGTCCATTAAAAGGGTCTTGCATACCCGCACCTCCTGCAGTACCTTGACTTCCGCCACCAAATTCTCCAGCAGATTTACCTTTTAATAAAGATGAACCAGCTTGAAAAGCTAGTTGTGTTGCTCTGGCTCTACCACGTTGTCTTGCAATACCTCCTTGTATTCTAGCAAAATTACCTCTCTCTAAAGCTTGTGATTCACGGATTCTGCTATTATATTCCATAACATCTTTTTCTATTTCACCTTGTCTTATATTATAATTTTGTATGTTAAGAGCCGTTCCTGAAAAGGCAGCTCCTGATTTTAAAACATTAACAATAGTCTCACCATCTAATTTTTGTAACTGTTGATCAAATCTTGCAATATCAAATTCATTTTTCTTTCTTATGTTTTCTGCTTGTTGTTCAAAAACTTTAGCGTTTCTATTTTGAACTTGTTGATTATATTTACCCATAGCAGAAGCTTGTTTAGCTGCTGCAATCGAACCTACTGCTGCTATTGTATTAGCCATTAAAATATCCTCGCATACATATACTGATCTGATCCATCAAATCCATATCTTCTCATTAAACCTTCTTCTTTCAAACCTAACCACTTTGCAAATTTTTTTCCTACTGTAAAATCGCTTCTAATGGCAGTTTGAACTCTTTTTAAATTTTTTGCTTTAGCAGCTCTCTCAAAATTTTTTTTAATAGCTCTAGCTGTAATTATAGGATGCTTCCAAACATCCTCATTTGCCATCACCCAACCTTCGGCAACACCCTCCCATAACAATTTCATTCCTCCTGCAACAATAATTTTATCGTTGTATATTCCTGAAAAAGCTAATCCGTTTTCCTCTAATAACTTGCCATCCATGCTGTATTCTTTGTCTTTATCCATTAATATGTGATTCATTTGACCTGCCAAAATTAAACTCCTGTGTTTGCTCTCGTATGGTACTATATGTAGTATATTATCCATCATTTGTAACTAACCTTGGGTATAACGATAAAATCGTCAAAGGTAAAGGTTGAGTTTGTCTTACAAATATAAATCCATCAGTATCATAGTTTCCTCTAAATTCTACTTCTTTATCCCCAGTAAACACGGATATTCCCTTGTCCATAGTATCAGCAGAACTTCTAAAAGGTATTCTTTCTAAGTTAGATAAATCAGGTCCTATCTCAATACCTATAGATTCTAAAAGTCTTGCAGTAATTTCATAAACTCTTTTTGTTTTACCTTGCGATGTTCCGTTTTGAGAACCTGCATCTAATCTCATTGTTTGTAAAAGAGAAGTATAAGCTAAACCAACTTTAACATTTGTTGCAGAACGATCTAAATTTATAGCACCTGAGCTTACTGTTTTATCAGGATGTGTTGCACCATTTGCTAATATTGAAACTGTTTGTCCTTCAAGATGATCAAGTCCAGATATAGATGTAGCTGCAGAACCACTATAGGTTAATGCACTATCTAAAAAATTTAATGATGTATTATCTGTTTCATCAAAATCAAAAGTATTTAAAACTTCTACATATCTTTTTGTAGATCCATTGATAGTTCTTTTTACAATTACATAAACTTCATACTCAGTATCGTCTGTAGGAATAACACCTACACTTTCACAAACTGCTTTACCCTCATCAGTTTTTGCTAATCTAGTGGCATCATCTAAAGATGTAATAGTAAGAAAACCTGTGGATATAGGTGTTGTTTCTGTAATCGTAACTGTATTACTGCTAACTGTCGCTGTAAAATTACTATCTGCATCTATTAATGTTTTTAAATTTGTTGCTGTTTGATTGTTACTTGTTTCAGTATGAAACTTACCAGATACATCAGTCGTAGAAGATGTAAATGTTGTTTCTGTTCCGTCTGCTTTTGTTAAAATAATTCTTGTTCCATTTGCTATGTTTGCATAATCGGTAACTGTTATTGTTGCATTACCGAATCTGCCGCCAAAAATATGTCTATGCCAACCTACAACTTTTTGCTCTCTTTGATAAGTTAAAGCTATAAGCTCTCCATCACCTCTCACCATCCAAGCAAGCTGATTAGGCTCTTGTTGATATGCCATCTGTGTTATTCCATCTTCAGTAATATGTTCTGCAAGTATAGTCATGTCAGGTGCTAGATAACCATCAACATCAAAGTTATATGCAAGCTCTCTAATTTTTCTTTTTGCTCTTTGTAAAAACAAAGTTGCATTACCTACAGATATTGCATCAACATTTGCCGATCCATGATTAGATTGTTTTTTAATTAAAATATTTGTTGGTGTGATTGCAACATCTGTGCCACCTCCTGATACAGTAAACTCACCACCTGCCGTTCCAATAATCAGTGTTCTTGTTGCAGTCATAAATCTAATAGCATTAACTTGGTTAGATGCAATCGTGTAAATAATAGCATCACTGTCTGCTATTGTTCCTCCAATATTTGCATCCATGTTTTCATAATCACCTGATTTAGAAAAAAATATTGTTTGAGGTTGCTCTGAAGTTCCTGCAAATACTAATCTTTGTTCAAAGAAAGTTACGCAAGAAGGATGACCTGTGGTATCTGAAAAAGCACCTAGTCTCCAATTTGCTGTAGCACT
>TARA_R100001591_G_scaffold48475_1_pt1 | contig 10566 bp, 6 predicted proteins | sample TARA_R100001591 | Tara Oceans TARA_R100001591 (sample SAMEA2622725) | marine metagenome | biome: marine biome (ENVO:00000447); feature: surface water layer (ENVO:00002042); material: "saline water (ENVO:00002010), including plankton (ENVO:xxxxxxxx)" | depth 5 m
AGATAAAATGTTAAGCAGAGATAGATAATGGCTGAAGAAACGAATACAACAACACCTCCTGATATTCAAAAACAAACGGAAGATTTAGCTAAAAAGTTAGGAACTGATGATACTCAAGTTGAAGGTGTAACTCAAGATGTTCAAGACAAGGAGTTACTGGATACGGAGGGTAAAACAGTAACTAAACCAGATGATATAACGGCTAAAACTTTAGATCCAGAATCAATTACAAAACAGACAGTACCTGATAAAGATAAAACGATTGGTCAGATCACAGGTGATATAAAGACAGCCAGAGATGAAATTGAAAAATTAAATTTTGAAGGTGTAAAATCTAACCTTTTAGAAGATGATGAAGAGTTAATAAATTTAGAAGATTTAAAAGGAACACTATCCGAAGGAGCTATGGCTGATCCTGCTCAACAAGAGATGGATGAAAGAGCAACTACCCAGTACCAATTACAACAATTATTAGAGGGAATACAAGAAGGTAAACCTTTACCACCGTGGGCATCTCCTGCAGTCAGAAAAGTGTCAGCTATAATGGCACAAAGAGGATTGGGTGGATCGAGTATGGCTGCAGCGGCTATGACTCAAGCCGTCATGGAATCAGGTATAGCTATTGCTTCAAAAGACGCTGATGCTTTTGCAGTGCTTCAACTAAAAAATTTAGATAATAGACAACAAGCAGCACTTCAAAATGCTTTACAAATAGCTACAATGGATATAGCTAACGCAAACAATAGAACAAAAGGTGCAATAACAAACGCACAAGCTTTACTATCAATAGACTTAGCAGAACTAGATTCTCAACAAAAGTCAAACGCTATAAAATTTAGTGGTATAACTCAAGCGGCCTTAAATGACGCAGCGGCAGAAAATGCACGTGATCAATTCAACGCCAAGAGTGAGTTGCAACTAGAAGAGTTTTTCTTAGAATTAAGTTCTCAAATTGATAGTGCAAATATAAACAGAGACGTTGCTATTGCACAATTTAACATAAATCAAGAAAATGCTTTTGCTGAGTTTAATGCAACAAGAGAAGATTTAAGGCAAAAATTCAACGCTAACATGAGAAACGTTATTGACCAGTCTAATGCAAAGTGGCGAAGAGAAGTGAATACTGCTAATACTGCAACACAGAATGAAGTAAACAGAATAAATACTCAATTAACATATAACATGAGTGCAACAGCTTTAAATGATTTGTGGCAACAATACAGAGACAATGCAACTTTTAATTTTACTGCGTCAGAGTCAGATTTACAAAGATTGCACGAACAAGTTTTACAAGCATTAGATGCTGCAGCCAACGCTGATGCGTATGATACGGTTGCTAAAAGTGAGTTAGCAAAGAACGTTTTAAAAGTAATAGGAGCTTGGTAATATGGCTTTCATGGAATTTATTAACACTGTAGGTACTGTATTAGGAACAGCAAAAAAGTTTTTAAGTGTATATAACGCAGTCACTGAAGATGAGAGTGATAGAGGATTTGCAGCACCACAAAGAATAAAAACTCAATCTAGAATAAGACCTGCTAGTCCCCCTATGCAAACTATGGAAACTCCTCTTGGTATGGACATGCCTAAATATGAAGCTATGTTTACGTACTTTGCAGATAATTTATCACGAGATCAACAATTGGCTTCATTGCAAGTGGATGATTATAGAGCAGGTATTGCAGGATTTGATTCAAGAATAAAACCCACTATGACTGTTGCAGATGCAACTTTGAAAAAAGATACTACAAGAGCATTAGTTAAAAAGTTAAGGGGTATGAAGTGAAAAATAGAGATATAAAATCACAACCTAGAGCAGGCACAATAGAAGCTATAGACCCTTTTGCAAAAGCACCTCCGGGTATATCTTTAACTGTAGAAAACAAAAAGTGGAACTGGGGTAATCCACCACAAGATGTTGATCCCAAAGTTGTTTTAGACAAGGCTGCAGCAAGATTCGATGATCCTGCCTTTGAAGAAGATGTAATGAAATTGTTAACTGCAGGAGTATCTGTAGAGCTTTTAGCAGAAAGTTGGATGACAAATGGTTTTCAAGAGGGTAAGTTTACTTTAGATGCAGGCTTGCTTGCCAAACCAACTTTGTCGCTGTATATAGCTTATTTAGCTGAACAGAATGATGTACCTTATAGATTTTTTGAACGTGATGATGCCTTAACAAAAAATAGATTAGATAATAGAGACTTTTTAAGTCTTATGAAAAGTAACAATCCTAATATGTTTGAAGCTTTAAGAAATACATTAGAAGAGAAGTTTGGGGATAAAGAGTAATGGTAAATATTTTAGATGATATTGTAAAAAATCCGTACGCATATGGTGCTGTGACTGGCATAATGGAGAGTATGATTGCAACCAGTCAATTTAAAAAGAAAAAAGCACAAGAAGCAGAAAAACTAAGAATAGATAGAGAAACCAGTTTTATCGATCATTATTCTTCAGACACTGAAGGTGCAAAACTTTTGTTTAAGAATCCAATAGGATTCGCTACCATGATCAATATGAAAAAAAGTAATCCTCAAGGTTATTTAAGAATATTTACAAGTGCAAGTAAACAATTTACTTCTGAGTTTGACAAGAATGTTATAGAGCAAGCAAGCAAAAGTTCGCAATTTGCAAAAAACTACATAGCCGTAAATCCTAATTTACAAGAAACAAACCCAAACTTATATAACATGTTAGTTGTTAACTCAGTGGCTAGTGGTTTAGATGATAGACAAAGCAGGCAATTTAATGATTTAATAAAAGGTAATAACGTAAAAATAGTAGAAGATTACATAAAAAATACGTATGGTGAAAACCCTAAAAATTCTGTATCTGCAATGAATGATCCTTTATACCACACATTAAATAGTTGGGTTACAGGGACAAAAAACGCACCAGTCGATAAAAGTTTTTCTGATACAAATATCAACACCATGATGAAAGCTATTGAAGATGAAAAAGACCCTTCAAGAAGAACTCAATTAATACAGGGATTTAAAAGAAATGTTGATCAAAAAGATTTTAAAACTTTAGCGTTTTTAAATTCTTTAGCAGTTGAAAATGCAAGTAAAACAGGATCTGACGAAAAACAATTTTTACAAAAAATGCAAAATATAGGAGCAGCTTTTAAAGCAGCAAGTGGTGAGATTGAACAAGGTTCTGGTAAAAATGTATTTTTAAAAGATGAAGCAAAACGAATCATGGAAGGTGATTTTATTACAAAAAATAAGAAGGCTTTAGAAGCGTTGGCAGGTAGTAAAGATCCAGAAGAAAAAAAGACTTATGCAGCTTATAAAATGATAGAGAACATTTATAGCACTTTAAAAAAAGTAAACAAGGGCAGAGGAACAAATTACATTTTTAATAAGAAAGACCTTAGTCCGACAGGTAAGAAAGATCCATCTGAAAATGCAGACGCTGCGTTAAGATACTTAGTAGAATTAAATGAAAGACCAGACATAGTTAACTTTTTAAATGATTTACCAGACGAAGAAAAAGCTAGATTTAAAGCAATGATTAATCCTTTGCTGCTTAAAGTTGACATGAATTCAAGAGATCCAGTTTTAGCTGTAGGGACTACAAAAAAGGGATCAGGTGGCCCTTTTAATTTTGAAGGAATAGTGCCTAACTTAATGCGAGTTCCATTTATTGAAGAGTACGTTGGCAAAACTTTAAATCATTCAAAGTTAGGCGACAGCAGTTCAACATACGCTTTTCCTCCACAAAAAGTAAATAGTGTTGATTTACCACAAAATCAAGTTAAGTTTCCAAATGAAACAGCAAATGGGTCTGTAGTTAATTTTAGTCCTGAAACTGTTGAATTTGCTAATTTGTTAAATAAAAAGCCTATAGATCTATTCAAAGATGAAGGATACAGAAGTTTATTAGATTTTGGGTCTGCTACAAGACAAAATGGTGCATTGAATGGATCAGACTATTTATTTAAAGACGCTTTAAATTTAAAAAAATCATTAATAGTTCAACCAGAGTTAGACGTAAACGCTAGGAATAGTAAACGTCTGGCTAGATTTTTTGCAGTAAATAATATATACGAGCCAGAAGATCAATTTAAAATACTTTCAGCAATTAAGTCAGATAAGCTACCTTCTGCTTGGAAGAACATAGATCCTTATCAAAAAGGAATAGGTCCTGAAGCTTTAAAACAAGGTATAAGTCAATTAACAAACTTAACAATGAAGGTTGATAAAATTAATGAAGGTCTTACAGCAAACGAATTGTTCATAAGTGATTTAACCAATGTCATAGATCAACTTCAACAAAGAGGTACTCAGGGTAGTGCTTTTACGTCTGACATATACAATCAAATTGGTTTAAATTTATTCTTACTAGACGGATCTGTATTTGATATTGCCGCAACAAATATTGCAAACTCTTTATCTTTTTCTGATGATCGTTTTGTTGGTAACACTCCTCAAGCCAGAGCATCAGCATCTCAAAGCGTAAAAGATATCGTAACTAATTTTCAAAGAAGTAATTTTGCAAAAGCAAATAATCAAATAGCTTCTCTTATGATTTCTCTTGCTTATAACTATGCAAGAACAAAAGATCCTAATGGAAGAATATCTGACGCTGATTTTAGATTTGCTTTTAACGCACTCACTGGAGGAGCTACAACACCTACTTCTATATCTTTAGATCTACTTGAAGATTTCCTTGTTGAATCAAAGGCTGATTTAGTAATAAAAGAACAACAATCATCTTTTTTTAGTAAAGTGCAAAACAATATAAATGTTTTTGTTGATAAACGTCACGTTAGAAATTTAAGAGCCGTAAATGATTTTAAATCAATACGAAGATTACAAAGAAATATGAGTGATATAAGACAATACAAAGACCTTATAGATGAGCAAGGGGGTCGTAGTCAGGTAGTAAATGGATTGTACAATTACAAGCTAACAGGAGAAAGGGACAGTCAAGGTCAAACTTTACCTATATACAGAGTGTTCCAAAGAAACAACTTTCTTACAAATTATGCTATCGGAGGGTCAATACCTCTATTTGTAAACCAACAAGGTATTCCATACACACAACAACAATTAGTAGATTTAAGGTCAAGGTAACGATATGTCAACTCTTTTAGACGATATTTATTCTTATTCAAAAGACAGTATAACTTCTGGGTTAGGAAAAGGAGTCGGACTTGATCAAAGACTATTTCCTGATGAAGTAAAACAATCTCCGTTTGGTAAAACTTTAGATGATTATGTAGATGAGAAAAAAGACTCTGTTATAAATTCTGTAGATCCAACAGATATTCACGATGAAGTGTTTGAAAAATCTCTAAAGAAAGAAATAGATGTTAATCAGTTGTATTTTAAAGACAACAAAATATCATCTGACTTTATTGTAAAAGCTCAAGAAGAATACGGAAAACAACAACAAGGTTTACCGTTTGATCAAAACGCAATAACAAGATACAGAAACGAATTTAATACTTACCTACCAACAAACCCAGACCTAGAGCAAGGTATACTTAATACAGGTGCTTTTCCAATAAATGCAGCGACAGGTAAAGTTATAACACCTGATAATTTAAACGAATTTCAAATAAACGAGTTGCAAGATAAAAGTGACTCTGGACTTCGATTTATGAAATGGGATAGAGGTCAACAACTAAAAGGTGATAATTATGGCGGCCCTAAAACACCTGAAGCTTTAGAAGCTTTATCTCTTGCCTTTAGTCCAAAGTTAGCAGGAAACTTAGCAAGAAGAGTATACGAAGCATTTGGTGGTACAAACGAAGTATTTAGATTTTACTTGCCTACTGTCGTTCAAGGTCTTTACAACAGTAGACTAGGATTTGATGGAGATATTTTACCTGAAAATATAGATAAAGAGTTAAACGATTTTAGAAACACTGGTATGCAAAAGTACATACCTGACGCAGATAGACACAGAATTGTTAATGACATTATACGTCAACAGTTAAAGAAAACTATGTCACCTGAAGAGTTTAGAGCAAAAGGATACGATAAACTTATAGAGATTGATATAGATGGAGAAAAGGTAAAAGTACCAGAAGTTAACTTTGTAAGTCCAGAGTACGCAAATCAAGTATTTGAGTTTGCATTTGACGAAATGAGTCTAATAAATCAAATTATCTCTATAGTCGGAGAAAACACAATAGGGTTAGGTCTATTTAGATTACCTTACAAAGGTGTTGCAGCAGGAGTTAACTTCGTAAGAAAAGGTTATCATAGTATATCAGGTAGCAAAACACCGTTCTCTCTTTTATCACCTGATCAACAACTTTTACAAGCTAAAAGAATTTCTTTAAGTATGAATATACCTATACAAGAATCTGCAAAGTATCTGGCACTAGAGGGTAAAAAGAAAAACTTTTTTAACAATTTTTTTGCAAACAGAATTGCAAAGGTCGTAGGAAGAAAAGATGTAAGAATGAATTTTTCAGAAGATATGAATAAACTTCAAACATCTGTGACAAACAAAAGAAACGAAATAGATCAAGCATATCTTAGCAACAAACCACAAAAAGATATAGATATTCTAAGTAAAGAATTAGGTGATTTAGAAGCAGAATTAAACTACAGAAAAGTTAAGAACATATCTGCTAATTTAATTGACATGGGCATAAATCCAAAGGGTGAGTTATCATTAGCTTTGGTTCAGGTTGCAGGCAGAACACTATCAGGCAGTCCAGTAGGAGAAGCTTACGGTGTAGCAGGTTATCTGTTGTTTGGTGGTGTTAAAAATCTTTACGGTAAAACTTCTACTCTTGTAGGGGGTACAGCGATTCCGGGGACTAGCAAACACTTTCCATATTTTCCTAGTGGCGTTCCTTTTCTAAGTAACTTTGCAAACAGAATGGCATTAAATGTTAAACTAAAAACAGAAGATTTTGTTGATGGTGCATTAAAATTATTAAATGTTGGTGGCACAGCAAAGGGATTACTTGCAAGACCTAATTTAAGAAAGTTAACAGCGTTAGCTAAAGAAAGAGGATTACCTAAAAACTTTGTAATTGCAGTAGAGGACTTTGTAAACAACGCCAACAAATTAGAGCCAGAGCAATACGATGCTTTTATCGGTGACTTTGCACAAGGTATAGATGATATAAATGTAATAACAAAAGATTTACCTCTTCAAATAAGAGACGAGGTAAAAAATATGTTGACTGGATCTCTAGCAGAATTGACAGGTTTAAATGTGTTTGCAGGCGTTGGTGCAGCTTTAGATTCTAAATCTGGCAAACTTAGTGCAGGTCAGATAAGAAGGATGGGCAAAACTTTTAAAAACATGATACGACATCAAGTAGAGTTTGACAAAAGAATTACTATGCTATCTAACATGTCTGAAAATCTTAATGGAATGATACTAAGGATAGAGCAAGGTGAGTTCGGTACTGTAAACAGAGAAGTTATCAACAGACTAAGGATGGCTTCTGATTTGTACAATACAGCAACGAACAAGGGTCGAGAACAATTAAAAGTATTAATTGATTCAGATGCTAACCAAGCAAAAAATATATTGGAACAAATACAAAATCCGTCAAACGGACTTTTAAAATTATACACAAGTGGATCTGCTGATACTGCTTTAAATAATTTAATTCATCTAGCTAGAAAAACAGCAAATCAAAAAGGTGATTTAACTGAAGGAACAACTTCTGCTGATATAGACGTAGTAGTTTACAACACAGATGGCACTGTCAAAACTACAAGCAAAGGTAAAGTTATTGATGATGAAATCAATCAAGATGTAGAACTACCTGCACAAAAAAAGTTACTTGATGTAGAAACAACTTTAGTTGGTGGAGAATTTGAGGGTAACACAATTGAGGGTTTAATAGTATCAAATCAAAAAACATCTGAAATGTTAAACTTAACTCAAAACAATAAGACGTATATAGATAATGCTCATAGCGATATTGTTTCTTTAACAAAAATAATAAAAAGTTCATCTAACGTCAGAGTAGAAACTGCTTATAAACAAATAAGCACTGATCAAAAAATACCTTTTCAAAACTCTGCTAACTCTATAGTAGAATTAATAAACGCAAATAAATTAAAAACACAAAGTTTAGCTTCAGCTATTATACCTAATAAAAATAACGTTCTTGGAGGAACAGCAGGTATCAAGATTATTAATAGTTTAGAAGGTGGTGCTAAAAGAGGAATGATAGCCTTCTTTGACAATCAAGAGTTTTTAGATGAAATAAATAGAGTAGGATTTCTTGCTGAAGGTGGTAAATTTACAAGTGGAGAAGATTTTTTCTTAGCTTTAAAAAATCACATTGAAAACAATCCTGTTAGATTTAACATTGACATTGATCCTGAAGAGGGTTTAACAGCTTTACAAATAGCTATGGTTGCTCTCGATCCAAGAAACAAACTACCTTTTGAACCTCAAGACTTTAAATTTTTAGCGTCTCCTATGGAGTTAGAGAACGTAAGACAGGGTATGATAAAGTTATCAAAAAGCAACAATCCTGACAAACAAAAATTAGCTAGTGTCATTTTAAATCAACTTGATATAGATTTTAATAGGTACGCAAACACTATAAGTGTTGAAGATGTAAACAACATAGCTAGAGCAAGGTTCACGCATAGACTTGAAGCTCAAAGGTTTGATAAGAATACTGTTGGTGCTGAGATAGATAAATATGTATATGAGGGTGAATATAAATTTTTATCACCAGAGGGTGACCCAATTACTTCCAAAAACTTATCTGATATATTTAAACCTTTAATCAGTGAAATTTTAAATCCAAGCGTTAATTTTAATGGCACTGTTGAAAATCAATTTAAAAGATTGATAGCAACTTTTGCACCTACCTCAAGTAGTTTACCTCAAAACATAATGAAGAAGGATGCAACTGGTAAGTTCATATTGCCTGATGCAGATGATATAGCAAAATTTGCACAACCTGTTTTTGATCTTAACACAAAAGAGGGCAGAGCAGGATTTAGAGCATTACGTGGCACACTGAGTTCATTATTAAAAGCAACACTCGTAAGCTCTGACAGATACAAAAGAAACGTAAAAGTTATAAACGATATACAATTAGGTAAAGAACCTAAAATAGCTCTTAATCCATACGATTCTTTTAAAGCTTTAGGACTACCCCCAACAATAAAAAACAGTGTAGAATACATAGACAAATTAGAAGACATATTTAGAGTTCAAGTTATAAAAAGAGGATCTGACCAACCTATATCTGTTAACTCAGTTAAGATAGATGAAATATTTGATATAGAAAATCAAGTAACAGATACTCTAATGTCCTCTGTAAAATTTGAACAGGAACATCAAAAGTTTTTTAAATCTCTTCAAAATATTCAAGCACAACAACAATTGGACTTAGATACAATCAGGGAACAAGGTGGAGAGTTTTTTCAAAGAACAAAGTTGTACAAAGATAATATAACTGGAGATACCTTTTTTAATCGAATCATAAACTCTGGTGATCCTCAACAGCTTAATAATTACATAGCTGACTTAGATAACCTTGTAGCAACTGGAGATCTAACATTAGATCAAAAAGATGAGATACTAAAAGCTATGTTTGTATCTACTATAAACACTGCAGGTGGTTTAGGACAATCTAGTGCTAAAGTAAAAATGTTGAATGGAACTACTCAAAACGTAACAGCATTTGCTACACCAGAAATACCTTATCAACTTTTAACTGGTAGTAACGCATCACTGTCCGTTGCATCAGACAATTTAAGAATACTAGCTAGAAATGCAGGCATAGATGATGACCAACTAAATTCTATGGAAGCTATCTTTAGACACGGTATAAGAATAGATCCCAGAAGTTTGGTTCAAAAGGCAAGAGGTTCTGACGTAACAACAGCAGGAACTGAAGCAGGATTTAGTTTAACCAACACTCTATCTAAAGGTTTTAACTTAGCTAGAGGACTAATTAGTAAAGAATATGTGGCTGCAGACTACGCTGTCAGATATGCAGCTCTTGCAAACAATGCTGTGTTAGGAGCTATCATCAATGATAATAAGGCTGCAAACATAATTTACAATATGTTTACAGACCCAACAAGAGTTCTCGAAGGAGATGCAAACTATGTTGCAAATGTATTTAAAAAGTTTATTGCAACTGATTTACAAAAATTAAAAGTGACACATGAAAATGCTTACGATCAAAAATCGTACTGGGCATCAAAAGGTGTCGTCTGGGATGAAGGAGACAGATAATGAAAGAATACAACAACGGACAAAGACCTGCTAAAATGTATGGTGGTGGAACTATAACACCAAGAAAACCTACAATGGGTGGACTTGCTTCTGAAAATAGAATACAACAAAGTCCTATGGCAAAAAACATGGGTATAGGCATGACCGAACAAAAATCATTTTCTATGGGAATGAATTTGGGAGGTGCTATCGCTAAGTTTGAAGGCAGACAGAAAAAAGCTCCCGGTGGTAACATCGCAAAAACAGCTAAACCAGACTATTTAGATTTTGACAAAGACGGTGATAAAAAAGAATCTATGAAACAAGCTCTTGCACAAAGAGGTAAGTCTAAAAAGAAAAAAACTGTTTAAACTCTGTACCGTAACTGAT
>TARA_R100001591_G_scaffold94569_1_pt1 | contig 10560 bp, 14 predicted proteins | sample TARA_R100001591 | Tara Oceans TARA_R100001591 (sample SAMEA2622725) | marine metagenome | biome: marine biome (ENVO:00000447); feature: surface water layer (ENVO:00002042); material: "saline water (ENVO:00002010), including plankton (ENVO:xxxxxxxx)" | depth 5 m
GGTTGAGACGACATTCCTTACAAAAAATATCCCCGAGGTTTTTCCAGGTGTGTTTGCGGATGATTTATTGGGTTCAATTGCATGTAGGGGCGAATCGCGATTCGCCCCTACATGCAATGTGCAATGACAACAACCAAATGTGTATACAAATCCGGGCTCACTTTTTGTTTCCTGTTCATTGCTCGCGTCTTGGGATACCATCGACATCCCTCGGATTGTCCAAAGAACCGTTTGGACAATCGTCTCCCTTCGAATGGAGAATTTGCTACGGTTATTTTAGCAGATCTGCCGGGCTTTTGATGTAGTTACCGCCTTTATTTATGACATGAGTACCCCGTTAGAAGTCCACTTTAAAATAACTTTTCAGTCTATTCCTTAAGTATCTTTTCCCCATCCCTGACTTAAGATATTTTTCTCTTGCTAGGGCATCTTTTTTACTTATGCATCCTTCAAAATAAATCAACTTAAGAGGTCTTCTATTTTTTGTAGATGTTGAGAGGCCCTCTTTATGTTCGCTTATTCTTTTTTTGAGGTTCGAACTGTAGCCAGTATACCACTGGGAATCTTTTTCACTTTCTAAAATATAAACGTAATAAAATTTCATATAATCACTTCTAACGGGGTGGTGGTTTTGAGGTTTTTATGTCCCAATAACTCCTGAACCGTTCTGATATCGTAGCCATTCTGTAATAAATGTGTTGCAAAACTATGCCGCAGAGTATGTGCAGATACTTTCTTTTGAATTCCCGCTTTTTTTGTCGCTCTCTTTATTTTTCTATTCACCAAAGAAGAAGAGATGTGGTATCTGTGCAGTATTCCTGATCGTGGATCTTTGGCCAGGCTTTTTGATGGAAACACATATTGCCATCGAAACTGAATGTTCTCTTCCGGATATTTTTTGCTTAATGCTTTTGGAAGCAGCGCTTTCCCAAGTCCGTTGTTCAGGTCTTGATCATGAATCAATTTCACTTTTTTAATCTGGTGTTTTAAATCGCCTACACTTTTTTGGGGCAGAAGGGTTACCCGGTCTCTGTTGCCTTTTCCTGAACGCACCCAAAGTTGTTGATATTCCAGATCCACATCCTGAATCCGTAATCTCAAACATTCTGAAATTCGCAAACCTGAGCCATACAAAAGTGTACATATCAAATGGCTTATCCCTGAAATATGAGACAAGATCTGTTTTACTTCTTCGGGAGATAGTACAACGGGGAGTGTTTCACTGGGTTTAGCTCTTTTCAGGCTATCCAATTTAAGCACCGGTTGTTTTAACACCTGCTTATATAAAAATACCAATGCAGATAATGCCTGATTTTGGGTTGATGAAGTTACGTTCTTTTCGTTTGCCAGAAAATTCAAGTAGCGCTCTACTTCGGTGTCTGTTAATTCTAACGGGTGTCGGGTTCCGTTAAACCGAATAAATCTTACGATCCATGAGATATAACTTTGTTCGGTTCTGTAGCTGTAGTTGCGCCGTCTTATTTCCTGCCTTACCGATTCCAACAATTTAGACTTAGCCATTAGTGCTTGGTTTAGTTCTTTGTTTTATTATCTTAGTAAGACCGTTCCGCGGAGTATTCCTTACAGAATTTTTTGATTTATTTGGGAATTATATTTTGAAATTGGTTCTGAATAAATCCATAGACCTGCTTTTGGAGCTCTCAGATGTGCATTTTTGATTTATTCAGGAATTCCACACAAAAAAGCTGTACGGATAATATTATGTTATACTGCTAAACTTGTCAGCTAATTCTAATTGGCTAAGAAATGAAATTAAAAACATGGTTTGAATCACATTCAAACGAGCAAAAAAAGTTTTTTAAAGACCACTTCTGGGGTGCGATTTGTTTAGTTGGTATAATGTCAATAGTCCTTGTCTTAGGAGATGAACATCCAAAATATTATAAAGCTCAGAATGGTCTTTTTATAGTATTAGTTATGTTTTTACTTCTTAGCATAATTAGAAGAAATGGTTTGGTTCAAATTATTAGAAATACATTCGATTTCGGGAAAAAAGAAATTACACTTAACGATATAACTGATATCATATTTACTCTAATGATTATCCTTGCTTTAGTATCATTTTTATTTATTCTAGATTTAGAGTTTATATCTGATTCTGGCATCAAAATCGGTGGGGTAGTTGCTTTAACCTTTATTAGCCTTTTTGGTTCGTTAAAGAAAACTTTTAATAAATAATCCTGATACTAGTTTAGTAAATTAGCAGTATAACAAGCGTTTTAAGTCGGACTCGGGTAGTGGCTCCGCAAGATTTAATTTTCAGGTAACTGATTAATTCTGTTACTTTCAGAAAAACCGAAAACCCTCGCCGCTTAAACGCGGGGTCGTTATAATGCTTCAAATGAGCTATGAAAAAAGGTATCCTGTACATACTAATTATTTTACTTGGTCTAGGCTCTTTGTATTTAGGCTTTCGATTATCAGTTCAATCACAAGAATTTGAAAAATCACGTCAATTTGTTGAGACTCAAACTGAAGAATTATTTGTTCTTAGAGAATTATTAAATAAATCAGACCTAAAGCGTGATGAGGTAAAAGCATTCTTTGATGAGCATTATCCAAGTGAAGATCTGGGTCCTTATTCAAGTCAAATTGTGTGGCGAAATTTAGATTTTTACTTTTCTCAAGATAGTGCCGTAGCTGTCTATTCAACTACATCCACTAACTGGACATGTGGTACATTATTTGGTTGTGTAACAAGTTATCCTGAATTTTTGGATTCATATTGCAATACTCTAGTTGGATGTTGGATTGCAAATTTTGCAAATGTTTGGGCATATCCTTCTCTTATCTTCTTTTTCATACTTGCATTAACTCGAGTTTACAAAGCACGGTTTACAGAAAAATTAAAGTTTAAAAGTAAATGTCTTACTTGGAGTTATGGAATGCTTTTATTTACTGTCTTTATTGCCTTCGGGTCTGCAACAGCTTGGTGGGATCTTGTGAATTTTACTGGTGCTTCTTCTTCAATTATTCATTCAGGTTGGAATGAACTTTTGCTACGTATTGGGATTGGGATTCTTTTTTCTATTGTACTAATCTTAGTCGGATTTAAGGGGCAAGGCATTATTACACCTCATAAGCAAACAAAACCAGCATTATAACAAGCGTTTCAAGCGGACTCGGTTAGGGTTCGGAAATTTATAATTTTAACTCGACTCGCCGCTTAAACGCCGGGTCGTTATACCGCTTTTAATCATGAAAATTTTAAGGAGAGTTGCTGCTTTGTTCATATTCAATATTGTGATTGAATACTTCTCGTACTTATATCTTCACTCATTAGGTTTGAAGAACTCTTTCTCTTCGGAATCTCTTACCACGGTCGAAAGTATCTTGAGCAAACTGGTTAGTATCTTTCTATTTCCAATCGCTATACCTATGCATTGGTTCAATATTTTTTCCGATACATATTTACCTATTCTGATTAACAGTATGTTTTGGAGTGTTTCAATAGTCTATGTATGGCACCGCTACGAATCAAAAAATCTAAAATCAGCGGCATAACAAGCGTTTCAAGTCGGACGCAGGTAGGGTTCGCACTTAAGCTTGCGTGCATGAAATTAATTCAGTTACTTCAATTAAAAACGAAGACCTGCGCCGCTTAAACGCGGGGTCGTTATACGCAATGATTCAAAAGTATCTCATTTTACTCGCGATTATACTTTTACCATTACCAGTTTTTGCGCAGGCTGATTGTATTGTCTTTTACAAATTCAAAGGATCTTTTGAGAGAACTGAAATTTCTGATTCTTCAGAATTAGTTTTAGAAGTTCCAGAATCTGGCTTCTTTGAGAATTTTGAAACCGAACCAACTATCCGTTCGAAAGTTGAAATTGATCCTCATCAGAATAATTTTGAAAAAGGTTTTAGATCACACTTGAGTAGTCTTTTTTGCAGAACCAAAGAAGAGTTAATAAGTGATGTCTTTATTGGTAATAACAAATTCTACCCTTTGATTCTGATTTCAAAGGAAGGACAAAAAATGATTGAAAAAGACATCAATCAGATTAATTTTAGAGCCGTAACAGATTCTGGTTTTGCTTATATAGAAATAAACCTTGGTACTTTAAAATGGTAAGGCTTTGCGTATAACAAGCGTTTCAATGGGACGCAGACGGAGTACGATCAATAACTTGTGTCCAATAAAATAAATCAGTTACTTCAACAAAAACTAAATCTCTGCGCCCATTAAACGCAGGGTCGTTAGGCATTTTGAAATAATTCATGGCAAGATTTAAGAAAATAGACACGTCTTCTTGGCCAAATCAGATTGGACACAATGAATTCGTTGTTTTACTTAAGAATCATCTTCCTGAGGTTTATCAAGAAATTGATGAAAGTGAAGCTGGATTATTGCATTGTGAAATGGGGGCTTTTCTTAGAGTTTCGCTTGAAAGTTACAATGAGAATCTAATTATAATTAGAAGGTATTTCGATTTTGCTAATGAAGTACACAAAAGAGCAACACCAGATGTTTTAAATGCCTTAAATGTTTCTTACATAGAAGGCTTTGTTTTGGGTTCATCACATGAGCAAAAAGCCCGAGAAAAAATGCCGGATGAATTGAAAGTATTGTATGACGAGCTAGTTAAATACTTCGAATGGTTAAGTAATCAGTCAAATGCCTAACAAGCGTTTCAAGCGGACTCGAACGCGGTTCGGGTCTTTAATTTTAATCCCAAGACTCGCCGCTTAAACGCGGGGTCGTTATAGGGCTTAATAAGAAACCATGACAGAAAAAGATATTCAAGAGTATATATGGGAGAAAAGATTAGAGTTTGAAGAATTAATAGCTGATGTAGAATTCCCAGATAAAAGAGATGTGTCAAATCCATGGATATGTACTCCAGAGGATATACTCTTTAATATGCTAATTGAAAAGTATGAAGACATTTATAGCAAGCTCTATGATCTACACCTATTTGGAAATGAAGTTAGTCTTAAAAAAGAAGGTGACAGTACAATAAGAGCTGATTTACTAGGGAATTTGGGTGGAGCCAATGGAATAGTGATTCTCGAATTGAAAAAATCTGATCAAACAGCCAGACAATCGATGACGGAACTCCTTGCCTACGGTCATCATTTAAAAACTCTTTTAATGCCAATGGCTCACATTGATATTGCTTACGTTTTAATTTCTCCGCTTAATCAAAGAATTGTCAGGGAGTCAATTCTAAATCTCTTGTTCTTTGAAAATAAAAGTGTATTTGTATTTGAACCAATTTTCGGGGACGAAGATGATGTTAATACTTTAAAATTAAAACCTTGGATTCCTGAATTTGATGAAGTTAAAAACTTCATTAATGCCTGTTTCTCAAGTAAAAACTTCGATGTATTTAAGGTTACATGGAAAGATGGTGATTACGAGTGGGATGATACAGAAACAGGTAAAAGACCAACAAGAGACTTGATCGAACGAATGAATAATCTAGCATTGATTGCAAGTCAAAAACTTGATTCAATGGGTATTCACGGATTTGCATTTACTTCAAATATGTGGCCTGAATTTAAGGCTGGAGGATATTTGACTAATGGCATTATTGTAGTTGGCTTAAATCCGTTTAAGGCAACTAAAAATAGGTACCATATTAATTCAGGTAAAACAACAGAAGAAGCTGATGAGAGCAGTATCGAATCAATTAATTTTCTTGATTTAATTCCAGAACTAAAAAATCGAGCAGAACAAATTCATCTCGACGATAATTATTTTGCATTATCTTCAATAGGCTGGGGTAATGCTATAACTGCTATTGCATTTGATGTTGTAGATAATTTTACCAAAAAAACTGATTCTTCAGATCTTGAAAAAAGTTGGGGATCTTTCACATGGGATATATACCAACAGCAAATGCTTGAAGATGTAACTTGCACTAACCACAAAATATATCCCTCTGGAATAATAAGAGAACTATATTGGAAATATTCCATGTTAGATTACGACTATATTCAAGAGAATGGTTACAAGGAACACCCAACATATTCACATGGAGATATTCCAAGATTTATGATCGAGTTATTTGATTCTCAATTTTATTTTAGAGACTTCATCAACAGACTTTTTTCAATTATAGATGAAGATGATATTTAGTAAATGTTCGCCCTATAACAAGCGTTTCAAGTCGGACTCGGACAGGTTCCGGGCTTTAATTTTAAACCCCAGATTCGCCGCTTAAACGCCGGGTCGTTATGCTTCCATTATGAAACGAAATTTGTTGGGTTTCAAAATTTTTTTAGAATGGATTATTCCAGATGAATGGAACTCGCATATTCAAAAGTCTCAACGGTTTGAATGGTCGGGGGCTTTAAAAAGTATCGGGCTTCTTTTCTTATTAATTTTGGTCATCTTATTACTCGAAGAAAGGTTTATACAAAATGTGTTTTTAATTATTCTTTCTTCAATTGGTCTCGCACTTTTTTTCTATTTCCTTGAATACTTTTTAACAAGATTTACCAGAAGTGTTTCATCACCTGAGGCAACTATATATAAATCAGTAATCCGAGTTAAATATTGGGATAGTAGAGATGATGTTTTTATAAAAGATATTATAGGGTATAAATTTAACCGTGTGATCATTAATTCTATTGAAATATCGGTGCTGGTATTACAACTAAAAAAAGACCGTGTTTTTGAAATTGGATTGCCAAATATTGAATTTGAAGAAAACATAAAGAGTGTCTTAACACAAACATTTAATATTCCTTACTTTGATTAAGTTAAATTGTAAGCATAACAAGCGTTTCAAACGGACTCGGACACGATTCGGGTCTTTAATTCTAAAATCTCGACTCGCCGCTTAAACGCAGGGTCGTTATATGGCTTAAAATACTAATATGAAGTTAGCTCCAATTTTTCTTTTCCTTCTTTTCATTGTTTCTGCGTGTGATTCTAAAAAAGTTCAACCTGATAATGCTACAGAAGTAGATTCTCTAGCAGTTCAATTAGTAAATTCTGCTACAGAGCGTTATGGTGAATATATTTTTGGAAGAATCGAAAGTACTGATTCTTTAGAAGTCTCTTTAAATGAACTCGATAAAGCTATTGAAATTGAACCAACACAAATTGATTTTTATAGTCACAAAGCTACAATTCTGCTTGCTCTCGGTCGAGAAAAACAAGCTATTCAAATATTAGAGTCTGCTTTAACTATAAATCCGGACTTCGCAGAAATAATTACAAGGCTAGGCTTTATAAATGAAAAAATTGGAGAAATGGAGATTGCTCAAAAATGGTATCAAAGGGCTTTAGTCGCTTATGATAAGCGTATTGAAGAAAATCGTTTTGTAGTGAACTCTAAAGCCAACAAAGCATTTTTACTTTTGTTCACCGAAAACGAAGAAACGGCAAAAAAGGCTTACTCCAAATTGAAACAAGAATACCCAGATAATAATGAGATTGATTATTTGGAGTTTGTTTTTGAAGATTTTGATAAAGAAGAATTTTTGAGCGAACTCTATAAATAGTTACAGCCATATAACAAGCGTTACAAGCGGATGCAGACGGTATTCTTCAAAGATTTTTATCAGTTAAGAAATTGAGTTGCTTTCTAAAAATCATAATCTTCTGCACCGCTTAAACGCCAACACGTTAGGTAGCTTACAGAAGTTTAATGGGAATACTCAGATTAGATAAATTCATAAAGTTTGGTTGGATAACGGCTGCTATTACTGGAGCTGGCGCAACTATACTTGCAATCTTTTCTATGTTTTCTGAGACTCTAATTGATCCTTTTGGAATAGTAACACCCTGGTCTATGATTGACGGGCTTATATATTTTTCCTTAGCATATGGTATTTATAAGAAAAGTAGGATTTCAGCATTTTTGGCGTTTAGTATCAATTGCTATGTTCATTTTTTTAGCCAAATAGGCTTTATTCAAAACATAAATTTTATTGCCGTATTCGTTGCTTTTATATACTTACAGGCCTTTATAGAAACAGTATTATATCATTACAAAAGAAAAAAAACTATTCCTAGTGACTCAGCTACCTAACAAGCGTTTCAAGTCGGACTCGGGTATTGGCTACGCAACTTTAACTTTTAGGTAACTAATTAATTCTGTTACTTTCAGAAAAACCGAAAACCCTCGCCGCTTAAACGCCGGGTCGTTAGCGGTCTGAACACAATGGAAGTAGTAACTCAAAAACATCACTCCGCAATTTGTAAGTTAATTGAAGACCATTCGAACCATCCCCCTATATTTTTAAATTATCATAAACCTGATAAACCACAAGACATTGAACCAACAGAAAATGAATTCTGGTTGCTTAAAAAGTTAAATTCTGATGTTGCCGCCATTATACACGTTCGCAAGTCCAATGATGGAATGGGAGAATTTGAGATTATTGTCGCACCAGAATTCAGGAGTAAAGGTATTGCTAGTGAATTTTTAAGTGAGTTAATTGAGTATTGTAATAACAAAACATCATGGAATGGATTAAAAGCTGGTGTAAAAAAAGGCAATACTGCATCGGAAAAATTATTAATAAAAAAAGGTTTTAACTGTGTCCATAAATCACATTTGGGTTCAGATTGGAAAATCGAATTTAACCGCTAACAAGCGTTTCAAGCGGACTCGGTTAGGGTCCGGAACTTTAACTTAACGTACTAGGCTCGCCGCTTAAACGCCGGGTCGTTATGTTCTTCATTTACTTCCCCTTTCTTTTCGCTATAAAATTTATTTGACAATGTTCGCATATATGCTAGCATTAGCAAATGCGCGTTATCAAGTTTTACCGAACAAAAACCGGGAATTGTCCTGTTGAAGATTTCTTGTAAAGTCTTCCTGACAAACAATCCAAAAAGGTTGCGTGGACACTTCGTGTTGTTCGTGATTTAGAACAGGTTCCAACTCAGTATTTGAAGAAGCTCAAAAGCACCGATGATATTTGGGAAGTTCGGGCAACGCTTGGAAACAACATTTTCCGGTTGTTGGGATTCTTTGACGGACCAAAATTAATTGTATTAACCAGTGGTTTTGCAAAGAAGACGAATAAAGTCCCAAAACAGGAAATTGAAACTGCCGAAGAACGTAAACGTGATTATTACCGGAGGAAAGAACAATGAGTAAAGATGATTTAGAAATTTTTATCGATCAAAAGAAAGTCGAAAGCCCAGAGTTTGCCGAAAACTTTGAGGAAGGATACCTCAATTTCAAGATCGGAGTAATTCTTCGCCAGGCCCGCGAAAATATGGGAGCAACTCAAGCTGATGTTGCCGAGAAGTTGAACACCACTAAGTCAGTGATTTCCAGAATGGAGAATCATGCCGAGGATATTAAACTTTCTACGCTTACCAAATATGCAAAAGCATTAGGTAAAAAGGTAAAGCTCGAAATCCAGTAAATTCAAAACATAACAAGCGTTTCAATTCGGGCGGAGGTAGGTTTAGATAGAATGTTTGTGGAGAATAAAAATATTCGCTTTCTTCAAGAATAACCGAGCACCCGCAAAAGCCGGTGACAGCTTTTCACACTTCTTTAGTCCGAATCATATGCTTCATTCAAATATAATGTCCCAGATACGCAATTTCGCGAAGAGATTTGAAAATACCGCGATTGTGGCATGTCTGTTAGTACCTTTGTGGACCTGTGTTGCCTCTGTACCGATAGAAGCACAGGAGGTTGAGATCGAAACGCCTACCCGACTCGCCTTCTTCCTTGACTGTAACTTCTGTGATGAGACATTCATACGGCAGGAGATGCCTTATCTGGACCATGTCCGTGATCGTGAAGTCGCCGATATTCATGTCCTCGTTACCCGGGAGGACACGGGATCGGGTGGCGAAGCATGGACCATCGACATATTTGGTTTGGGCGCCTTCGAGGGGCAGGATTTGTCGGGCGTCTACAACATACCTGCCGACGTCACTGAAGCCGAAGAGCGGAACGGATTTCTCCGAACTCTCGAAGTCTCTCTCGTACCCTACTTGATGCAGACACCCATACGAGACCGACTGAGTGTGGACATCGCGCCGTCCGAACTTGACGCTGTGGAGCAAACACAGATAACGGAGGACCCATGGAACCATTGGACTTTCGAGATCTATGCCGATGGCAGCGCAGATTTCGAGTCTCAACAGCAATCCTTCGATACCCGGTATGGCGTGTACGCCAGCCATGTGACTGAGAAGTGGAAACTTCAGCTCCGTCCATTTTTCAACTACAACTACGACCAATTCGAGCGTGATCAGGGAACGATTACGAGCACAGCCCAACGCAACGGATTTACCAGCTATGCCATAAGAAGCATCTCCCCACACTAGTCGGTAGGAGCCTACGGGGACATTCTTACATCAACGTTCTCAAACGTAGATTTGCGCTACCGTTTCATGGGCGCAGTAGAATGGAGTCTTTACCCATACCGCGAGGCGAACAGGCGACAGCTGACGGTTGCTTATCGTCTGGGTGCCTCGCAGATAACCTACAGGGATACAACGATCTATAACGAAATCGAACAAAGGCTTCCGCAGCATCTCCTTAATGCCGGTTACGAAGTTGTACAGCCGTGGGGAGCCATCGAAATAGGCATTAACGCCTCTCA
>TARA_R100001591_G_scaffold116705_1_pt1 | contig 10558 bp, 15 predicted proteins | sample TARA_R100001591 | Tara Oceans TARA_R100001591 (sample SAMEA2622725) | marine metagenome | biome: marine biome (ENVO:00000447); feature: surface water layer (ENVO:00002042); material: "saline water (ENVO:00002010), including plankton (ENVO:xxxxxxxx)" | depth 5 m
CCTCCCTGTAATATATGTAGGCTCACCATTCCGAAAAAACCAAAACCCTTCACGCCGACGCCGAAACTCCTCCTCGATATACGAAGAAAACTTTTCTCGAAACTCCCGTGGCATCTCCCCCCACTCATCCATAGACTTAATCCTAGACAGCTCCTCGGGCATAGAAACCCTCTCCCACATTTGCATGTCCTTTGGTTTTCCATATCCCTGTATTTGTTTCTTGGGAGGGACAGCGGGAAGAACAATGACCAGCCCACCAAGCTCAACAATCTCACCCTGCGTACCCTTGGGGCAAATTGAGATAGCAAGCTCATTATAACCTTTTATTTTTACAAGACCGCTCATCGACCCTGAGAAGCATACGGCTTTTTGTAGTTCTTGGAGTTCTTGTTTTTTGACTGCTTAGTCTTAGCGTGAACGCCCTTACGGCGCACAGTCTTCTTCTTGTAAGTGCTGATTTGAATCTTAGCCATGCTTCAATAAATTGGTACGCGAGGAGGGACTCGAACCCCCAATAACAAACTTAGAAGGTTTGTGCATTATCCAGTTATGCTACTCGCGCTTAATTTTTTCTTCTTTCGTGTGTTTTGATTCGATGGCAGTTTGCACATCTAATCTCACACTTTCTCATTTCTTTTTTGATCGCGCTTATGCTGTGAGGGCGGTGAACCATGTTTGCTATGTTCGCAATCTTTTCACCTTTGACGTGATCAAACTCTAGGACAACAACATTGGATTCACCACAGTCTATGCATCCAAACATTTTCTTTACCCTATTGACAAACTCTCTATTCCATTTTCGTTGTTCTGATTTAGACAACAAAGCTTTGGCTTTGTAATAGTCTTTGTTCTCTTTGTAATGCTTTTTTTGATAAGCTTTATTGTATGCCTTACGAGCCCGAGGGTCTTTGAAAGGCATTTCTAAAAGGAGTTACTTAGAAAATCTTTCTGCGAATCCTCCGCTGTAATCCTTTGCTTGTTCGATAGATCCATTGTTCGTAAGGTCTTTGATCATCTGTTCTAAGCGCTGGCGTTCTACAATTAATTCTTTGCAATCAGTTGCTGTTTGTTTGATAGACTGCAACTCTGCTTTTCGTGCACTCCCGTTGATTTCAGGATCAACAGGCTTCTTGATTTCATCAATCATGTTGTCGATCGCTGTCTCCATGCTTGTCATCAAGCGTTGAGCTGCTTCAATCGTTGTGAACTTCTTCCGTGACAAACCTGATGTATTTAGGTGTTTTATCTCCTACGTAAGAACCGACAACATTGTAGTCTAAAAACTCTACCGCTTCGTCGTGCTCCATGCCTTCTGTCACAAGAATGTCTATCATTTTTTCCAAATCATAAACAGCCACAACGTTTGCACCATATGTGCAACCAACCAAGGCATTGTCAAACCCGTCAGCTGTAAGAGCTTCCTCTTCTGCTAATACTTCCATTAAGCTTTCTTTGTCCATTACATTGAATCGTATTGAGTGATATCTACTTTATAGCTGTCATCCAATCCCTCTAAGTCTATAAGGATGTGACATGCCTTCGTGGCCAAAATGTAATAATCTTTTTCGCTTTGATCTGGAAGTTTGTGTATCATTTTTTCTGTTCGACACACATCGGGTCTGTCATCATATATGGAGCATAGGTTCCCGACAAGGTGGCCGCAACTTCCATCAGCTTTTACAGGTAGCCCATACTGTTCTGCATTTATTTTACCTGCTGCTCTACAACAAGCGCCACACTGAGAGCACAAAAACTGCATCGCTTAGCACTCCACGTATAAAAGATCTTCAACTCTAGTTCTATAATACTCCTCTCCGTCAATCATGAGCCTATAGTCAGCGTTCTTCACAAAACCAACTACGTCGTCTTTTTTCAACCCGAGCTCTTCTAGCCAAGGGGCATCAAAAGCAACAGCCCCCTTTCTAGGCAACTTTTCATCTAGCTCAATAAGATCAATAATATCTGAAACAATTTCCTTTGCTTCTTCAGTAGACTTTAGAAGAGCCCACCCACCAAGGGGAAATACTTCGCCAGTGTCTTGACACTTGTATGCAATAGCTTGACATCCGTGAGTGTAGTCTGGGTCATACTTTACAATGAAGCAATTGTCTTGACCCTCAAGGGGCTGACCACCCCCAATAACAACATGGTGATGAAAATACAGGGTGTCCCCTTCCTTTACACCAGTGTCATATTTAATGGGAGAACAAAGGACAGGGCCTTCGTTTACCCTGTTGTTAAACTCACCCATTTCAAAGCGAGTATCTATGTAAAGATTCAAACCTGAATTTGTGGTGATTGTGTCGTTGATCTGAGTTTTCAGTTCAACAACAAACACATCAATTGTTTTCATAAGTAAATTAATATCCGCCCCCGCCGCGCATTGATCTACGAGAACTAGAAGCTGTTGATTGAATTTTTCTTCCTCTTTGTTGTCTTGCACGAAGCTGATCCTGTAAGGCTGCTATTCGGTTAGCTACCTCTGGGCTATTGGGGGTTAGTCTTTGGTGAGGTGTAGGCTTGTGAGTTGCTCCGACCATAGCCCCCTGTGAGATATGAACGTGATAGCTTCCTGAGTATGGGGAACCATCAGGCAGGTTAAACTCAGATCCGTCAGTTATGAGTCCGTTAATTGTCATTAGAAGTTGCAGTCAAACTCAATGATACATGGCATTTCATCTACAGCTTTCCACAAAACCTGACCCTCTTCGTTTTCTAAGTAAACGAGATATCGTGTCTTTCCGTGGAGATGCTGCTGTCTATCATCAGGAACAATGGCACACACATTGCCAGACCCAGCCTTCATGCCCACATAGTAGGCCATGGCGTTTTTAGGGTCTTTCCCGATAATGATTTTTCTGATAAGTCCCGTCATGTCAATTCAATGAAATACCTAGGCCACCTAACAACTCGTCTAAGTCTGGGCCTTTTTGTTCTTCAAAGGTAGTCACAATGAAAGAAATTACTTCCTCAAGCTCATCTTTGGTTTCGATGCTATACGTGAAGATGGCTTTCATTTCAGACGTCTCTTCGTCAATAGGGTGCAGAAGACCTGTAACCATGCAGTTCATGACTCTGCTTCTGAGGTCGTACTTTTCTATCAGCTCATCCATGGCCACATGAAGTTCTCTTGCTTCCATCAGAAAGCCTTCGTCCATCATATCTTCGTATTTGTCGTCCATGAATTTTAGTTAAATGCCCAAAAGCACCGTTTCAAAAAAGCGACTCTTCCGTGAGTTTTCACCTCTCAATCAAAGGTATGTAAAAAAGAACCACCTTAAAAACTTGAGAAACACCACTCTACAGTTTTGCAAAGCCAGAGACATCTTCGAGAGTGAGCTTCACTTCATGCTTTGGGCCTACGACCTAGAGTTTTGGACGCTGAGATATGCGTCATCGAAGTATGACTACAACAAAAAGAAGCTTGCCGAAAGGCTTGTGTACCCCATGATGAGAGAGGGGTATATCTACAAACACTTCGACAAGCTTACTCCATCACAAACTAGGGAGGATCACTTGTTTCGAGAAGAAACAAAAATGAATTACGCAGTTAGATATGCTCTAACACAAAAGGCTCGGCTGTTGGTTCAAGCCTTTTACAGGAAGTTAGATAAGAGCTCTGAGGTCTTTCTCTAAGCTATTGCCGTCTTCAAGGGTTCCGCCATCGGCAACAACCCTTGCTCTAAAAGCGTCAACAAGCTCATCAGATCTAATCTTGGTGTTGTAAGACGTTGACGATACAGATGCTCCTAATCCAATCATTCTTCTTCAGATTCGGGGAACCACTCTGGGTGCAGCTCCTGACATTTTGCAATATACTCCGCATTGGCACTAGACGATCCAAACGTATGCACCCCCATAGGCATGCACCACACCATCTGATTATCCCAGTCTGCAGATGCCTCGTCTTTCCACAAGACATCGACGTGGTAGTTCTCTGAGTATACAGGGGCTGTAATTTGATTGCCCTCTTCATCATACTCACCTTGTGTTGTTATGATATTACCCAGCCTGACAATAGAATGACCGTGGGTTGGATTGCCTTCGTCGTCAACCCCCAAGGCATTAATCTTTGTTGTAGCAGCAGACTGGCTGCCAAACTCGTATTTTCTAAATATTCTCATGATGTTTCGCTTTCCATTTCTGGATTTGTCAATGCTGAATCAAACAGCTTTAAAGAAAGTATTTTGACTGTAGAGTTGATACCTGACAGTTTTAAGTCATCCCACGTAACATCAAAGTTGCTGTTTGTGAAGTCTCCGTTTGAATCAGTTGCACTACCGCTATCATCTAAAGGGGCCCCATCCATATAAACAGTGAACGCATTAGATGACCTTACCCGCCTAATAGCAATTTTTGGTGCAGATGAAGTTATCGGAACACCTACATTGTTGCCATCAGTGCCAAAGAACACTGCGTGAAGCTGTCTCGCAGCGTCGTTATTTCTATAAATTGCTACTTTTCCAGTGGCCGCACCTCCATTGCTGAGCTGTATTCCAGCTGAACTGCTGTCTCTTGAAACAGATGGGTTGTCAGCGAAATGAACCACAAGAGTAACATCATCACCCTCCATGAAGCTACTCATGTCAACTGAACTAGCGCTTGAGGGGAGTCCTTCTGCTGATCTACTTGCGGCGGTCCCATGAGTAGGGATGTAAGAGGTAGCAAAAGCACCCTCTTCAAATTGAGCTCCATAGACGTGAATACCTTTAGAGCCATCGCCTGTACCGTTTATCCCCGATGCATGCAATCTAAATATTACAGCACTATCACCCGTTGAGATGCAAGTGGCGACCATAATAATTCTATACCAACCATCACCATGGTCTTCAATGCTAGAAGATGTTGTGCCGCCTCCTGCGGTGATTGTACCATTAGTAAGATCTGCAGTTACATTAGCATTACCAAATCGACTGTCACTTACATCTAGCTGAATACCATCAAACTCTGCTGCTTTTGCAAATACACTAAAAGCATATTTAGTTGTGTTAGTTACAGGTAAATTAGAAGCAAGCCTCCATTCTGCACCTGCGGAATCTCCGTCAGCAATAACAAGCTTCGTGGCGTTCTTAACGCCTTCTGGGGACACAGCATCATTAGTTACAGCTGTGACGCCAGAGCTTAGATCTGTCCACGTAGACCCTCCAATGTGTTCTGAATTAAGAATAAGGTTCTGTCTCGTAGGCTCAAGCAAGATATAACCGTTAGAGTTGCTTAAGTAATCTACTCTAGCCTGATCTTCAAGGATACCAGCTTTGACTGCAGCAGATGTAGTGGTAATAACGTCAGTGGCGACAAGACCAGCTTCTAGCTGAGAATCTTGGATGTAGATGAAAGAACCTGTTGGAACGTGGACATCATCATCCCCATCTGAAATATTGATCCTAACGTCCGTAATATTATTGGCGGCACCTTGATGAGTAACAGAAACCCTAAACCAGCCATTGCCAAAAGACTCGATACTTGTTGCAGCGACTGAAGAGGTACTGGATATTACTGATCCATTTCCACTAAGATCAAAGAATGCGAGTGGATTTGGGCTGCCACTTACTATACCAATAAGGCGAATAAAATTTACATTGCCTGCTTTTGCAAAAACGCTATACGTGCATACTCCAGAAACAGAGATGCCAGTTTGTCTAATGCGGGCTTCATTATCTCCATCTTGGGCTCCAGTCATCTTCAACTCCCAAGCATTGCTGCTTCCATCGTAACCTTCTTGGCCGCCAGTAACTGTTACGTTCACTGACGACCATGTGGTATCAAAACTATTAGACTGTAAGATCAGGTTCTCCCTCCCCTTCTCGATAAGGCCATTAGATGCAACCCTTGTAGCTGTGAGGTTAGATCCCCTATCATAAGTAAGCTCACGGGCTACGAACCTGCTAGAGCTATCCCCCTGAGCATAAGCAAGAAACTTGGTGTCTTTCGTTGCGAACTTTCCGTCCCCTATGATAATTGCTGGTTTAGCCATGTTGAGTGTAACTTAATGAATTGACCATCTCGCTGTATGACCCATAGTTTGTATCGGTAAGCACTAAGGCATCAATATTGCTTATTGCCGATGGAAAGTAAATGACACTTTTAATATGATCTGGAGTACCGTCACTAGTGTTAAAAACAATTCTGTTGGCTGTAACAACACCAGAGGCTGTTCCATTAAATAAAGTGTTTCCGTCTACAAAACATTTTACTGATGTTCCATTAATGACAAAGGCGTACTTGACTTCATCGCCTGCGAGCTGAGTACTGCTAACTGGGGAAATGTCAGTTGTAGAAAACGTTCTATTGCTCCCGCCGCCTGCAGAATCTGGATCTAAGAAAAATTGCTTTTGGTCAGAGTTATTTATGAAGTAACCCATCAAAGCATCATTGGATGCGTTTTTCATTCTTGGTCCTCTGTTGCCCGTGCCACCAGTATTAGCTTGAGACACATGAGCAAAGAAAGTGTAGGTAGAAGTGTTGACGCTAGGTATAGATGTCAGATCAGCGATGGTATCAGCGCTCCTCGTAGCAGCAGTCCCGTGAGTAGGGATGTAAGAGGTGCAAAATTTACCTTCCTCTAGCTGGGCACCATAGATATAGATAAACTCATCTCCATCAGCAGCAAATGTAGTTTCATCAAGGTTTTCATTAATGAAAACCTGAAGGGATACACCTGTATTCGTGTTTCCTGCCTCAGTCACAGTGCATAGAAACCACCCATTATTCATCTCTGTGATTGTTGAGGTTCCGTTGCCGTCAACTGAGGTTGTTCCGTTCTGTAAATCAAACCACGCTCTGACTTGGCTTGTTGTGCCATTAAGTCGTAACCTAACAACATTGGTGTTTCCTTTCTTAGCAAAGATGGATGCTGATACAGCACCACTTGCAACAGTAAGGCTTTCGCTGTTTACTTGGTGATTAGTATCTCCTGCAGTGGCAAGGAGCTTCGTAGCGTTTTTAACGCCCTCAGGAGAAATGACATCATTGCTCGTGAGTGTAGCATTACTTGTGGATGCCCATCCTTCAAAGTATTCGCTGTAAGACAACTCATTTTGTCTCTGCGGCTCCAACAACAACGACGGGGCACCACCAGCAAGAGGGTAGTCAAAGCGCGGTTCATCTTCTTTAATGCCAGCTGTGCCTGCAGATCCATTGCTAGAGATAATTTCTGTTGGGACCAGTCCAAGTTCCCACTGGGCATCTTGAATAAAGATACCCCCGTTGTCTGTCCCGCCTCTATTTGGGTCTCCTGTAAACGAATGATTGTTGTCCTCTAAAGCGATATTAAAGTTTATCTGAGTTATGGCTATATCAGCGTTTACAGTCATAGAGCATCTAAAATAACCGTTACCTGCGGGAGTTATCTTTGCTTCAATAACATCGCTTTCTGTCGTTCCTACAGTTCCATTTGCAAGATCAAAATAAGCTTCTTGATTTCCGCTTTGGGTTGTGATTGCAAGAAAAGTATATCCTAATGGTTTTGCATGAATACTTATCGTTTGAACTGCTTGACTATTTACAGAAACTCCTGCCTGAGCGCTTAATAGAACTTTATGAACACCAGTTGCATCACTAGCCCTGATGTATGAGGCGTTGTTCGTTCCGTCGTATCCTTCCTGACCTAGTGAGTTGTGAATGCCAATCACGGAAGACAAACCATTATGACCCCACGTTCCAATATTTTTAGAAAAGTTATTGCTGTATAAGAATTTATTCTCCCTCCCCTTCTCGATCAACCCAGTAGGTCCTACGCGAGTGGCGTCGAGGTTGGCGTCTCTGCTGATGTCAAAGTCTGCAGCTTTTGTTGTAACCTCTTTGATGCTGATATTACTAATCGTTCCTTCGAAATCACTAGAAACACCAAACCCAGCATTTCCGTTGTGAGATCCACCTATATCTTTTGTAAAAGCAAACGTACCATTTTGTCCAACAGAAGGCGTTACTTCATTGCCGCCAAAAAACTGACCCTGTATTGTACCTGCAGAGTGGTTACTTATTGTAAAAGAAATTTTTGCTGACTTATTGTCTAAGTCTGTGATATTCTGAAAAAGATTTATAGAACTGCTTTGACTTCCGTCTACAGTTATTACACCATTGCTAATTGAACCCCCAGTGCCAAGGGTCCAATCTCCATCAGAGCTGCTCAAAAGCTCAGGTCCCGTTACCTCAACAGGCTTTACGCAGAGCGCCTTGCTAAAGTCTTTGTTCTCCACTCCAGCAGCTCCAGAGGCCAAAAAAATGAATGATGCGTCGTCGTATAAAGCCATGTCTTAGAGGGATTTACCAAACATTACTTCGTAATAAACTTTGCCTCTATCATCTCGTAAAGCCTTGAGACACCTTTTACGATTAACCCCATCCCGAACATAAGAGACGTGCACCCAATCAGGATTATCTCCGTCACCAAACTCCCACACCATCTGATCAAACTCCACATTTTCTCGTATCCAGTTGAAGATTTGACTATTTGTACAACCTCCGTATACATCTGCGTCGAGATCAAGTGCTCTTCCCTCCATGTGCTGGCTGCGCTTCGAGCCACCGATAGCAACATTGAGATCAGGCGAACGATACCCGCTCGAAACGAATATAGGGCACTTGAAGCTGTCGCGCAGAGGTTGAAAAATAACGTCTGCAATCGCTCTGAGATTTTCAATAATCCATTCATCATCTGGTGTGTTGTCAATTCCTAGTCTTTTTGCCGTTGTGCTTTTAGTCACCTCAGCAAGAGACAGATTCTTTGAAAGCTTCATAGATTCTGGTTTACGATACAACCATAATTTCTGTCACCACCGTGCCAGAATTAGTGACAGCCTTGATCTCTGAGATGTTTGCTAGCGTCATGCTCTGAGATCCCGTGTCATTGGCGTCCATGCTCGCATTGTTCAAGATGAAACTTTGACCTCCAGAAAGTTTTACGAAGTATTCTTCGTTGGTTCCAAGGATTCTTAAATTCAGATTATTAGCAGTAGCTGTGTGAGAGATGCGCAAGTACTTTACGTTAGCCGCTACGAACGTTCCGCTACCAATAGCGCTGCCAAACTTGACAATGTCTGTTTCTGAGTTGGTGACAGTAACGACTCTGTTGTCTACTTGCGTTACTGAGAGGACGTCTAGGTTCCTCGTACTACCTCTTTCAACTCCGTCGATGGAGAGTTCTTCGGTGATAGTGACTTTTAGTGTTGCCATGCGTCAAAGATAATCAATCAAAAAGTATCTTATTGAGATACCCTCTGGTCTCTTCAGGGATGTAGTTGAACCAAGCCCTAGGGTCACCATAGATGTCTACCCCATCGGCCTTTGCCTTCTCCAAAGCGTCTTTGATTCTACCCTCCCCAGCATTGTAAGACGCATAAATACGTGCAAGTCTGTTTACTTCAGGAATTTTCTTTGGGGGGTCCTTGATCCAGCTCAGCTCAGACAAAGCATTGATCTTTGCGTCACGCATTTTGCGGCTATGGTCTGGGTTAAATGGGTCAAGACCTCGGGGGATCAACCCCCTATCCTCTAAATCTCTTTGTGTGGAGGGCATAATCTGCAACAAACCACGTGCACCAGCAGGAGAGATGGCATTTGGATTTCCAGAACTTTCTGCCATAATCTGTCGCTCTAGTCTATCGGCTTGTTCTGTGGTGTAGTTGCTGGTGTCAGACTGAGCCTGCTTTGCTAGCCTAGCCAATCGAGCATCAAGCCTAGCATACCCTGTGCTTTCTTTCTTTGGGTCCCCTGTAGAACCACCTACTTGATAGTACCTCCTTGACTTTAATGCCCTCATGGCTCAAAGATAGTCAACTAGACACAGCTAACCCATCTCGATAAACATATAAACGATTCTAGTGTGTGAAGGCACACCCTCAGTGTGCTCAAACACACAAATGCCTTGTGTGCTTTTGCAAGACGTCAGCAATCTGTTCTAGAACGATTGAGTTATCAAAGGTATAAACAAAAATCTCAAAAGTCAACCGTCAAGTGAAAGATGAATAACAGCTTCCTAAAGTGCTGACCGCAAGCACTGTAGGTGTTTTCTCTTTTGAAATGTGTTTTTTTAGGTGATCTGGATTCCGTCCAAAAAAAAGCGTGAGTAATAGATATGGTGGGGATTATATGTATGTATACACGTACACATGCGCACACCCAAACGCACATACGCAAGCCCGTACCCCTGCATAATGCGCAGTTGCGCGTAGACTTTCAGCTTTTTGCGCCTAACTCACTGACTACGAATGCGGTGGGGTGGTTGTCTTGTAGCTTTGGTTCACCTCCTTGATTTCACATGCGTGCCGTGGGGTGGTCGGACAATCCCCTCACACACACACGCTCCGCTCGCATGCACCCACATACGGGGCCACACATCCACACACATGAGCACACACCCATGCACACACACCCACACGTTCTGATGGGCCTTTTACCCCTTTAGGGGTACTTTCTTATCAGCAAAAAAAGTTGCGAAAATACTTGACATGGCTGTTTGATTGTCCTATCTTTGCCGTCGAAGTTCAACCCCAAAATTCTTTTACCCATGGCCCAAGCCACATACACCCCCACTCACTGCCCACAGACAGGGCGCAAG
>TARA_R100001591_G_scaffold116056_2_pt1 | contig 10476 bp, 14 predicted proteins | sample TARA_R100001591 | Tara Oceans TARA_R100001591 (sample SAMEA2622725) | marine metagenome | biome: marine biome (ENVO:00000447); feature: surface water layer (ENVO:00002042); material: "saline water (ENVO:00002010), including plankton (ENVO:xxxxxxxx)" | depth 5 m
ACGATTAATTCAACAACAGGTACAATATCAGTTACAGCTGATTCTAATTTAACACTTTCTGGACAACAAGTAAGTTTACTTTTAGGAAATGAAGGTTCTGAGGCAGTCACAATAGCTAGTCCTACAGGTATTCAATTAGGTCCTATTATAATAGGTGATTTCTTGGCTGGTATAAGTGATATTGCATTGCCAACAGGAGTGACAAGTACGACATCAACAGGTATAATAGGATTAAATGCATGGGCTTTAGTAGACCCAGGAGTAGCACCAACTTGGAAATTAGTAGCATAGTTGACAAGGAAGTGTAATAGAAATAAAATTAGGTATTTAATAAAGGATTAAAATTATGGCATCAAGTTATTCTACAGATTTAAAATTAGAACTAATGGTAACAGGGGAAAACGCTGGTACATGGGGTGATAAAACAAATACAAATTTAAACTTAGTACAACAAGCAGTAGCAGGTTTCGAATCTATTGATTGTGCATCATCTGATGTTACTTTAGCAATGACCAATGGAACGCTATCAAATGCAAGAAATGCTGTACTTAAATTAACAGGAACTTTAGCAGGAACAAGACAAGTTTTAGTTCCAAATGGAATTGAAAAAACTTACATAGTTCAAGACAGCACAACTAGATCTGGAAACACATTAACTTTTAAAACAGTAAGTGGTACAGGTGTAACTTTAGTTGCTGGAAAAACTCATGTAATCTATGTTGATGGCACTAACGCAGTTGATGTCTTTTTCTTAAAAGATGTTGTAGAAGACACTACACCACAGCTTGGTGGAAATCTTGATACTAATTCTCACAACATTGACATTGATGATGCCCATGGAATTAGAGATGAGAACGGAAACGAACAAATTATTTTTCAAACAACAGGTTCTGCAGTTAACCAAATTGATGTAACAAATGCAGCAACAGGAAATGCACCTAGCATTACTGCTACAGGTGGTGATACAAATGTTGATTTAAGTTTTGCAGGAAAAGGATTAGGAAGAGTATCTTTAGGTGCTGCAAAAATTCAACAAACTGCTGAAAAAGTTACAACTGAAGCAACGGCTGCTACAGGGACAATTAATTATGATGTTATTACACAAGCGGTATGGAATTTTACTACAAACGCTTCAGGTAACTGGACTCTAAACATTAGAGGAGATGGTTCAAATTCGCTAAACAATATTATGGACGTTGGTGAATCAATAACTATAGCACATATTGTTAAACAAGGCGGAACTGCATATTACAACAATGCTGTACAAATTGATGGTTCATCAGTAACACCTGAATATCAAGGTGGATCTGCACCAACAGCTGGAAACACTAATTCTCTTGATGTTTATACATACACTGTTATAAAAACTGCTAATGCAACTTTTACAGTTTTAGCGGCTTTAACACAATACGCATAATAGGAGGATTTTAAAATATGCCACTTATAGGAAGCTTCGGATCAGCTGCTGCTCAAGGTTTTGGCCAAAGAGTAGGAGGTAAAAATTTAATTCCTTTTGGTTATTTAATTATTGCTGGCGGAGGAACTGGTGGAGCTAACTACGGCGGTGGCGGTGGCGGCGGAGGAATGAGAGAATTCTCAATCCCCCAAGGTCAACAAGAAGTCGAAACAGGAACTTACACAATTACAGTTGGAGCAGGAGGCTCAGGATCTGCAGGCCCTCCAGGAGACGCTGCTGATGGAAATGATTCGTCAGTATTTACAGGTTCATCATTTGCAGTTGCTTCCACAGGAGGTGGAGGTGGCGGAGCACAAGGTGGTCCATCTGATAAAACTCTCGGAAGACCAGGAGGAGCTGGAGGTGGCGGAGGCCCTGGAGCTTACACACCTAACCCTGGAGCTGGAGGATCAGGAAATGCTGGAGGCTACAGTCCCCCTGAAGGAGCAAATGGTGGTACAACACCTGCCAACCTAGATGCACCTTCTTACGGAGCTGGAGGTGGCGGAGGCGGAGGAAACTCTGGATCTTTAGGTAACTACGCTAACACAGGAGGTCCTGGAGGTCCTGGAACTTCAACTACATTTATTTCACCAAGTGCACAAACATTCTCAGGTGGAGGTGGTGGAGGATATGGAAATTCAGGCGGAGGATCGTCTGGAGGATCAGGCGGTGGAGCACCATCGGGATCCGCAGCTTCGGCAAATACCGGAGGAGGTGGCGGAGGCGGAGGCCCTGTCCAAGGAGTTACAAGACACAACGGTGGTTCTGGAAGAGTTCATTTAAGATGTCCTACTGATTTAGTACCACTTGTTACAGTAAGTCCTGAGGGTTCAATAACAACTTCTCAAGATGGAAGTGCAATAATTACTTTTTTATCTACTGGTACTTTAACCATCGAATAATAATTTGATTTTCCAAAGATTTATTATATAACCTTAAGTGGTTATGAAAGACATTGTAGTCAAACCAAGTATATGCTTTGAGAAGAAAATACAAAAACATATATTTTATTATGAATCTATCTTGAAAAATGTTAACACTAAACATTTTATAAAAGGTATTGATGCAGGAATTAATTTAGATAATAACATGAACTATAGAACAAATGTTCATGGAAAGATGACTTCTTGGACATATTTTAATAAAAATGAACATTTAAATGATATTCTATCAAAATGTTTAGATGTGTTTGATTTAGATTTTAAATTACCATCTTCTTTTTTAGCTGAATCTTGGGGGATAAAAATGAATAAAAATGCTTTTACAAAAGAGCATGATCACGCAGCCTGTTCTATGTCAGGTGTGCTTTACCTTAACACTTTAAAAAATTGTTTTTTAGAGTTTCCTGAATTAAACTATAAAACAGAAATAATAAAAAATAAAATTATTTTATTTAGTAGTTCCTTGCTACACAAAACAAAAAGAATATCAAGCAATTACCCGAAATATGCAGTGGCTTTTAATTTTAAAAGAAAAAGGGATTGGTAATGACAAAAATAGGATGGGTACCATTTAAAAAAAGTTATTCAGATCCATATCATTTATTAGATTTTTTAGATTTAGTAATAGAAGAACCAAAGAAATTATCTGGGTTTTATAAAAACACAAAATCTTCTTTCATTAAATGTCCTGCTAATGCTGCTTTCTTAAAAAATTTATTTGTAGTTAGATCACCATTTGATTTAGAAATAAAATATTTTAGAGATCAAAGAAGAATTTGGGTAAGTCAAAAACAACTTTTTGTTGAACATATGGTTTTGCCTAGATTTGGTGATTACACTCCAGCTGATAAAGCATTATGTAGTCTGTTAATTTCTTATATGTTTTTTGCAGACAAACCAGTTTGGATAGAAATTTATCCTCCTTTTTTACATGGAGAAGTTAAAAACACTAGATTAATAAGTGGGACTTTTGATATTTATAATTGGCATAGACCTGTAGATTTTAGTTTTGAAATATTAGATGACACAAAACCTATAAAAATAAAAGAAGGTCAACCTTTGTATTATATTAAATTTATAAGTAATAAACTTAATGATGATTTTGAATTACAAAGATTAGAATGGAATGACGAATTAAATAAAGCACACAATAGGTGTAGACCACAAAGTTATTTAGTTAATATGGCTTGGAGAATAATGAAATTAGGAAATAAACTTAGACCAAAAAAATTTATAAAATAATGCTAGATTACATAAAAGGAACTCATAAAAACGCTGGTATTGAATATAAAAATTATAAAGATATCTTAATTACACCATTATTTAATGAGTCTTTTTGTAAAGAACTTTGTAAGATTGGAGATAGATTTAAAAATAAATTTGATTATTGGCATCAAGGAAATGCAAAAAGAAGTAAAGATTCTACTTTATATTTTAACATATTAAAGTTTAGATATTTTGCAGGTCAAAAGTTTTTTGAAGATTTTACACTTCATTATGCACGCACTATTTTACCAATGATTAAAAAAGAATGGTTAGGAACTCAAATAGTAGGTTGGTTTGATCCATTTATTGTAAGGTACGATGGAAACAAAAAGGAAGAACTTACAATGCATAATGATGTAAGTCATATTACAATGGTAGTAAAATTAAACGATACTTTTGAGGGAGGTATTTTAAAATTACCTAGACAAAATTTTAATAATAAAAAAATACCAGTAGGCCATGCATTAATATGGCCTAGTCAAGTTACACATCCTCATCTTGTAACACCTGTAACAAAAGGTGTTAAATACTCAATGACAAGTTGGACTTGGCCTGTATTTTGGAATCAAGATGGAATTATTTTTAATAATGATATACATGATAAAAAATGAATTTAAAAAATAAATATTATTATTGGCAAAAAGAACTGTCACCAAAAATTTGTGACGATATTATAAAACTAGGATTATCAAAAGATAAAAAAAAGGGAACTATATTTAACCCTAAAATAAAAGGTTACAGATTAAAAAAATTAAGAGATTCAAATGTAGTTTTTTTGGACGAGCATTGGTTGTTTAAATTAATTTTTCATTATGTAAAAACAGCTAACGAAATGGCAGGTTGGAATTTTGATATTGACTATACTGAAAATATGCAATTTACTATTTATAATAAAAATCAACACTATGGTTGGCATTGTGACTCCAGTGAAATCCCTTATGATTGTCCACATGATATTAAAAAACATGGAAAGATAAGAAAACTTTCTGTTACAGTTTCCTTAACAGATCCAAAAGAATTTAAAGGTGGCGATTTTGAATTTGATTTTAGAACTTATAACGATATTAAAAAAACAAAATTTTTTAAACCTAAAGAAATAAAACCCAAAGGAAGTATTTTAGTATTTCCTTCTCATACATGGCATAGAGTTTTACCTGTTACAACTGGTACAAGATACTCTTTAGTTGCTTGGGTTTGTGGTAAACCTTTTAAATAATATGAATTATTCTGTTTTTCCAACATTGATAACAGAAATAGAAAACTTCATTACAGATGATGAATTAAAAAAAATAAAGAATGTAATAAATAAAAATAAAAACTTATTACAAAAACACGAAACTTTTGGTGACAATGCAAAATCTACACATCAAGATGACAGTCGTTTTTTAGATTCTATACCATTTATTAAACCTAAAATATCAAATGTTGTTGCAGAATACACAGATGTTTGTGGTTTTCAAACTGATCACGAATTAACCAATTCATGGTTTAACATACAAAAGAAAGATAGTATTTTAGATAAGCACACACATCCAGGAGCAATTATTTCTGGAGCCTTATTTATAAGGGCTGATTCAAAAAGTAGTAAATTATTTTTTCATAATCCTAATCCGATGATTTATTTTACATCAATGAAAAAGCGCAATATGTATAATTATGAATGGATTTATTTTAATCCCAAACCAAAAACTTTAATATTGTTTCCAGCTTGGTTGCAGCATGGAGCAAATGGTACATTAAATAAAAGTAAAGATAGGACTGTAGTTTCTTTTAACTATTCATAATATGATAATAAATATAGATAATGATTTGTTTATAAGAGAGCATAATATTCTGAATAAATCTGACATCATTAAAATTAAAAAAGATTGTGACCATGAATTAAAAATTAATTTGTGTAAAAATGTACCTCTATATCAAACACATAGTAATTTAGTTCCTAGAAATATTTCAAAAATTCATTGGAAAAAATTATATGATAAAGTCTTTTTATGTATTAAAATGACTCAATGTTGGGAAAGCAATAAAAAAATAAAATTAGTTGAATCATGGGTCAACAAATCATTATCAAATAATAATTTTAAATTTCATAATCACCCTAACGATCTTACTTGTGTATATATATTAAAAAATAAATATCCTGAATATGGAACTAAACTAAGTAATGATATTATAATCGAAGCTAAAGAAAACTCTTTACTTATATTCAATGGTAAAATAACACATAGTATAACTAATATGCCTAAAATATTAGCTAATAAAAACCCAAGGTATTCTATAGTAATGGATTTTAATTATGAGTAATTTAAAAGTTTTTGATAATTTTTTAAAAAAAGAAGATTTTGAAAAAATTTTTTATACAATGAGTGGAGATAATTTTCCATGGTATTATAATGATTATGTTAATGATAAAAATGATAATAGGGATTTTTTTCAATTTATACATGGCTTTTATGATAAAGTAATAAATTCAGATTTTTTTCCTCTCGTAGAACCTTTGCTGCGTAAACTTGAAGTAACTGCCATAGCTAGAATAAAAGCTAATTTACTTTTAAAAACAGATAGACCAGTGGTTCATAATTACCATACAGATTATGATTGGAAATATAAGTGGTGGACAGCTATTTACTATGTTAATTGCAATAATGGCAGAACCATCTTTCAAAAAGATAAAAAAAGTGTATATTGTGAGGCAAACAGATTAGTGTTATTTGATGGAAGATTACCTCATTGTAGTGTAACTTCAACAGATACAAAAAAAAGAATAGTAATAAATTTGAATTTTTTTAATAAAGAACTGGAGGATTGATGTCATTTAAAAAAAATAAATATATGGTTGTAAAAAATGTTCTTGATAAAAAATTGTGTAAATTTCTTTTTGATTATTTTGTAAATAAAAGATTTGTTACTTATACTTTAATGAATGAAAAGTATATTAACCAAAGTGAAAATATGCATGGATATTGGGATGATCCACAAGCACCAGGCACATACTCGATATACTCTGATATTGCTTTTGAAACTCTACTACAAGACTTAAAACCTCAAATAGAAAAAGCTACTAAATTAAAATTAGTTTCAACATATTCTTATGCAAGGCTTTATAAAAAGGGAGATGTATTAAGGAGACATGTAGACAGAAATGAATGTAAAGTTTCTGCAACTTTAAATTTAGGGGGAGATCCTTGGCCTATCTATGTGGACTCAAAAGGTAAAGGCATCAATACTGAGATTGGATATAGACCACTTGGAAATAAAGGTATTAAATTTGATTTGAAACCAGGTGATATTTTATTATACTCAGGATGTGAATTAGAACATTGGAGAAATGAATTTAAGGGTAATGATTGTGCTCAAGTCTTCCTACATTATAATGAAAAGAAAGGTAAAAATACCAATAAATTTGACGGTAGACCCATGCTAGGTTTGCCTGATTATTTTAGAAAAAATAACGTATAGATTAGAGCATTTACACAAGACCTTAAAAAAGGTATAATCAAATTATTTAGGAGAATTTATGGCACATTTCGCAAGAATCAAACAACAAGCTAACCCATTTACAAATGAGCTTGAGTGGACAGTACAGGAAGTAATTGTAGCAAGTAACGATATACAAACTGCTAGCGGTCCTTTAGGTGATAATGACATGCATGAAGATGGTGAAGCTTATGTAAAAAATATGTTTAAGCATATGTATCCAGAAAACGAAAATAATTGGAAACAAACATCTTACAATAATAATTTTAGAAATATATTTGCTGGGAGAGGCTGTGTATATTTAGAAACCGCAGACAGATTTATTGGTGCACAACCTTTTGCATCTTGGCATTTAAATAATCAAGATGAATGGACAGCTCCTATAGCAACACCTACAGTAGAAACCTACCCAAATCCAAACGCAGGACAAGAGGGTGAGCCTGAAACATTAAGATACTTAATGCATTGGGATGAAAATGCTTATGAGGCTGATAACACTAAGGGTTGGAAAGCTATGGATGAAAGTTCTTCTGTTAATAGAAATACTTATGAGTGGGATGCAACTAACCTACAATGGGTTGCTATCGCTGAATAATAGTCACAATCTCTAATCTTTATTACTTCGAGTCATTGGTGTATAATATTTTTATGCCATTAACAAAAGTACAATTTGCACCAGGATTTAATAAACAAGCATCTGCTTCAGGAGCTGAAAACCAATGGGTAGATGGTGATTTCGTTAGATTTAGATACGCAATGCCTGAAAAAATAGGTGGTTGGTCTGAAATTATGGACAAACAATTAATAGGTGCTGCAAGAGCTTCACATAGTTGGGCTGATTTAGATGGTAGAAGATATATAGCAATAGGAACAAATAAAATTTTATATATTTATGATGGAGACGACTTTTACGATATTACACCTTTTAATGCATCCCTAGCACAATCAGGCTGTAACATTACTACGACTAATGGATCTGATATTGTAACAATAACATGTTCAGGAATCCACAACCTCGAACCAGGTGACATCGTAACATTTGAAAATGCAGGTTCATTTAATGCTTCACAAACAGGATATGTTGCAGCAGACTTTGATAACATTTTATTTGAAGTACAGTTAGCACCAACGACTACTACTTTTACAATTAAAATGTCTGCTAATGAATCAGGTTCGGGTACCACAAACAACGGAACACTTGATTTAAAAGCATACTATCAAGTAGGGCCATTACAACAGGCTTTTGGTTTTGGTTGGGGTACAGCTTTATGGGGAGGCTCAACTTGGGGTACACCTAGAACGACTTCAGCTGCAGTGTTAGATCCTGGAGCATGGTCATTAGATAATTATGGTGAATTATTAATTGCAACTATTAAAAACGGATCAACTTTTTCTTGGAATCCAAACACAGGAGTTGCAACAAGAGCCACATTAGTATCAGGAGCACCTACAAAATCTGTTATGAGTTTAGTCTCTGACAGAGATAGACATTTAATTATATTAGGCACTGAAACGACAATCGGTTCCTCAACCTCACAAGATAAAATGTTTATAAGATTTTCTGATCAAGAAACTTTGACTGATTACACAGCAACTTCTACAAATACTGCAGGTTCATTTAGAATTGATAGCGGTACAAAAATTGTTGGTGCAGCTAAAGCTAAAGATTATGTTTTAATTCTTACAGATACTTCTGCATATTTGATGCAATTTGTAGGGCCACCTTTTACTTTTAGTATAAGACAAGTTGGATCTAATTGTGGGTGTATGGGACAAAAATCAATTGTTTATGCAAATGGTGCTGTATATTGGATGTCAGACTCAGGTGGATTTTTTGTATTTGATGGTACCGTAAAAGCTTTACCTTGTTTAGTAGAAGATTTTGTTTTTCAAACAAATGATAATGCACCAGGATTTAATGTTATAAATGGTTCAGAACTTACTAGTGCTGGTCACAATGGTCTATACTCTGAAATTACTTGGTTTTATGCAACTAGTAATTCAAATTTTATTGATCGATCGGTCACTTATAATTATGCTGAACAAACTTGGACAACAGCCTCTTTAGCAAGAACGACATATGAGGACATACATGTATTTGAAGATCCTATAGCAACAGAATTTACAAACACTCTTGCTCCTACAACTCCAACAGTTCAAGGAGTATCTAATGGAGCTTCAAGAGTATTTAATCACGAAGTAGGGACTAATGAAGTTTTAGCAAATGGTACAACTAATGCTATAAACGCATTTATTAAATCAGGAGATTTTGATTTAGACGCCCAAGGGGATGGAGAATTCTTTATAAAGGTTAGAAGATTCATACCTGACTTTAAGTATATTAATGGAAATGCAAAAATAACTTTAGAGTTAAGAGACTATCCTGCAAATGTCCAACAAGGTTCTCCTTTGGGGCCATTTACAATTAACTCAACTACAGATAAAGTAGACACAAGAGCAAGAGCTAGATTAGCTGCTGTAAAAATAGAAAATGATAGCACAAATGAAAGTTGGAGATTTGGTCAATTCAGATTTGATATACAACCTGATGGTAGAAGATAATGGCTAAAGTACAAGTATTTTTACCAGAGCCACCAAAAGAATTTAATACTGATTCTTTTAGACAAATTAATTTAGCTTTAGAAACTTTACAAAATCAATTAAATACTTCATACCAACAAGATCAAAAAAACGATAACGAAACTTTTAATTATTTTTTATCATGACTATACAATATAAAAATCAAGGCTATAAACAAACTGGTACAACAAAAACAACAGCACTAACATGCCCTTCAAACGCAACAATAATAATTAAAAGCGTTTACTGTGCAAACAATGATGCTTCCTCAGCGATTTTAGTAAACATGAATATGGTTGATTCATCTGACTCAAGCACTGAATACGAATTTTTTAGAGATGATGTAGCCGCTAAATCACAAGTAAACGCTACACCACAAACTTTAAATCTAGAGGCAGGTGATTCCATAACAGTGCAAGCTGCTACAGGAAGTGGTAAGATTCAAGGTGCTATATCTTACGCATTAATAGATAGATCACAGGAAAATGGCTAAGCGTAAATTTGTAAATTTTGTCCCAAGACCAAAACCTCGTAAACGACCGAGACGTCATAAGAAGAGATTGAATAAAAGTGAAAAACGTAGTATAAAGAAATATAACAGACAAGGTAGATAATGACACAAAAGACAGTCATAATTAATGGAGAAGAAGTACCAGTAGTACCAGCTAAAGCTGAGGAAGAAGTTTTAAACAAAAGAACTGGCAAAAAATATGATAGCAAAGCTCATTTTGATTCTGATGTTGCTGATCCCAG
>TARA_R100001591_G_scaffold4386_2_pt1 | contig 10453 bp, 11 predicted proteins | sample TARA_R100001591 | Tara Oceans TARA_R100001591 (sample SAMEA2622725) | marine metagenome | biome: marine biome (ENVO:00000447); feature: surface water layer (ENVO:00002042); material: "saline water (ENVO:00002010), including plankton (ENVO:xxxxxxxx)" | depth 5 m
ATTGCTTTTACAAAAAGTTTTTATGCGAACATATGAGTGGATTATCATACTCCGCAGTTTATTTTCTTTTTATATTACAAGCATTACATAAAATATTTCTAAACTCTCCAGTAATATGACAATGGTCCATACATTTACGATTTGTTTTAAAACTACATCCACATTCATCACAAACTTTTGTTCCAATATATCTCAAATATATCTCTTCATAATCACCAATTAATCCTCTTCTTTTCCAATCATTAAATCTTTGTAGTTTTCTTCCTTTTTCAGTTTTATTCCATTCTTTCTGCCAAATATTTTTTTTTTGTTTATTTTTTTGATTGTATTGTCTATTACATTCCTTTACTTTTTCTTTATGTTTTTCCTTATAACGCTTATTATAAATTTTTTTCCTTTCTTTTTTTTCTTCTTCACTTAAAACCATTTTACATAAATTTATTTTTATTTTTCAAATTTTATACTTCAAGAGCAATACTATCACCACGGACAACAATACGACGAATGTGTGCTACAAAGTTCATCCATAGTTTATTTTTAGTGGGTGAAGAAGTTTCCTGATATTCTACTTGTAAATTGAAGTCTTTACCACGACCATCATAAACACCATCATTGAGAGATAATGCTCTTCCAATAAAGAAGTTGTCTTGGAATTTTTTGAATGATAGTGGGTCAATATTCGCCATATGAAGTGCCTTTTCATTTTCAATTAATACTTGCTGATTAAGTTGTTGTGTGCCGTCAGCAATGTCCGCTATACGATTGGTAGGGACTTTTCTTGAAGGATTAAGTCTTCCATCATATAAGAATTGATACTGAGTAAGTTGGTCGCAAATACCGACTAAACCACTTCTGGTGGAATTATTAACACCAGTGCCACCACAATCATTAATAATATCATTTACTTCATAAGTTCCACTTGCGTTAATAACATCACGAGTGGAATATACAGAAGCGTCTGTTGGAATACATAGGATAGATTTACAGCGGGAGTTTTGAATAGGCAGACGAATGTTTGCTACTCGGTCTTCCTTTTGCTGTGAATATTTGTAGTTAGTGTAAGACATAAAATCATAATTCAAACTTCCTCCTGCTTTTAGATTACTCATCATAGTCTGAGTATAACCATCAGGCATCATAACTTGCTGTAAGATTAATTCAACATCATCAACAGAGATAGTTGGTTTATATGATGAACCTGCGACAGCAAGAGAACGAGAATAAGCGTGGAAATTTTTAGTGATACTAAATCCTGCTGTATTGCTTGCTGATGCTAATGCTAATTTTACTTTATCTACTGAACCATCACCACTTTCAAAAGTGACTGCTGTTATAGGGAATGTTGCTGATGCGGATGAATCACTTCCAGAGTCTGGATTGAAGAAACTGACTTGTTCTCCAACACAGAAAGGAAGATTCGCTGCGGACGACTGGTTATTATCACGAGTTAAATATACAGATGTAGTTGCTGAACCATTCTGCCAGTCATTAGTCGTGGAAGCATTATCACTACCATTAATAGAATGGAATCGTGGATTGGATAGAATAGTCCTGTCTCTATGTATAGTGTCTAACTGACGGAAAACTTTCTCAGCATCTTCTAATAGGATTTCAATTCTAAGACCATCAGTTAATTGAAGGGGGAATACTTTATCATTTTGGAAAATACCTGCGGGAAGTTTTAAAAGTGCTTTCACAGTGCGATATTGTGCGTTTGTCATTAATGCTGTGGAATGTCCGAAGTATTGATTATCACGATGATTATTCATAATAGTTTCAACAGCACCCATAGTAGAGCGACCTTCTTGAGAGCGGAATTGACATCCTTCAGTTAAGGCACGCTTTTGCTGAATATTGTCATTACATTCATAATCATACTTTAACGCTGTAAGAACATTAGCATTTTGAATTTCTTCTAAAAGGACATTTTGTGCTCCGCCACTTCTTATCGTAATATCACGGATTAATACATTAGCACCAGTTTCACCATCTAACATAAGGCGAGTCATTTGACCTGCTGTTTCATTAGGCATTTGGATTTTTACATCCATTCTTAAGTAAGTTTCGGAAGGCATAAAATATCCTGTGGATGCTGGGATAACGAAATTAATTCGCTGACCCAGATTGTAAGAAAGTCCATTTTCCGCTTGAATGGATACTTTCTTTTGGGCGATTGGAATTTTTTGCTCGGCAGTAAAGAATGAAGCAGTCGGCATAATATTTTTATTATTAATCAATAAAAAAAATTTTAAAATAAAAAAAAAATAATTAAAAGAATGGATGGTTTAAAAAGTCGCCACTCCTGAATTTGTTGCGAGATGTTGTGATTGATTAGCAATTTGTCCCTGTGATTGTAATGAAGTTCCTACAAATTCTTGTTGTTGGTCTATACTATGTTGATTATTCTGTGCGTTGTCTTCTTTATTCTGAACATTTTCATCGTGTTCTCCTACTGCTGTTGCGATACCACCAGCGACTTGAAGTAATGCTCCTACACCTTCAAACATAGGGAATGCTAAACCAATTGTTTCTGAAACAGTCCCAAGTGACGTTAATGCTTCGCCCCAATTTTCCGCAGAGTTTTTATTATCAAACTTGAAACCATTAGATACAAAATCATAAATATCACTTGCTCCCTGTATATTTCCCGCCACCTTCATACCGACACCCATAGCACCCTTGGCGACGTCCTTGACACCGATTTTAGCGACATCTTTTACATCTTCTAATGCTTCGCTCCCTGCTTCTGCGACTTCACCAGCAGTAGCAGTTGCTCCACCATCACTTCGTAGAGGACTCCTTGCGAGGGTCGGTGCTTGCTCGGGCAACGCTACATTAATTCTTTCTTGTTCTGAAATAAGTCCTTGTCTAACTGCTTCATCTCCTTGTCCTGCTGTAAGAGTCCCACCAAATTCATCTGTCATTGCTCTTCCGTGTTCTGTAGAAAGTGCTGATGCTTCTCTTAAATCATCAACGCTGTTTATAGCGAACGGGGCATCGGGGCGAGGTCTTGCGTCTAATTCTAATGAACCATCTACACTTGGATTTTCAAATGATTCTGCTGAAGGTGTCCTTGGATTTTCAGCACCAGCACCTTCAGTTGAACCACCAGCACCATTACCAGTTGGAGGACCTACAGGACCTCCACCAAGTTTTAAATCTGCTTTCCCAGTTAAATAATTATAAACTTTAGTTGCTGTTGGATTACGACTTTGAACTAATCGTTTTTGTGATTCTAACCAAGTTTCTCCTTTAGGAATCGGAACAGTCTCCAATTTACCATCGGCACCGATTTGTTCTGTTGTATTTACAAATCCTCTTAATCCTGGGAGTGTGGATAATCCTTCTAATTTACCTTCAGCAAGATATGTCTGTAATCCAGTTTTAATTAAATTTGTTTGGTCGTCCCCTTCTACTTTACCTTGGTCTTGTTCTGCTTGTAATAGACCAGCGTGAGTTAAATCTTTTTTTCTTTGTCTAACTTCTTGATTTCTTAATTCTAATCGTTGGGTCATTGCTCTCCCTTGAGCGAGGGACTCGGAAATACCATAACTATCCATTTTTATTCTATAACAACATTTTCTTCCTTTGTGGAAAATTTTTTATTTATTGGAATTAAATTTCTATCACCTTCAGCGATTAATGTATCAAAATTTTTATACATTTTTGGTGGATTGGATTGTAAATCTAAATGAATGAAATCGTACCTTTCAGGAGTCCCTGCTTTATATAATGCTAACATTTTATCTGGAGAACCAAACATATCTCCATATTCTTCACATATCCTTGATAATTCTTTCATATTAGGGAAAGGACTTCCTATAATTACATTTGTAGCATTTGCTCTCACGACTGGTGAAACACTACCAGTAAATTTTTGTGAAGACATAATTAATAACTTAATATTAAAATGTCTGTATCTACTCGCGAGATGATTCACTCTTGCTTCACGCTTAATACTTCCTAAACAATCATCAAGAACAACTGCGATTTCTGGTTGTTCTTCTTTTGGATATGATTTCTGTCTTTCAACAATACCATCTATAATAGTGTCTGAATAATGGTCGTGTGTTTCAAATGCTCTTTTTAGGAATCTTGATGTAATATCATTAGCAATAGTATTTGATATGATATATGTTCCATCAAATCGTTCCTGAGCATCATAAAAATCTTTGTTTAAAAGGAGATTATTAATTATCGTAGATTTACCAGTTTTTACAGGAGAAATCATCAATAATAATGCTCCACCGCCATATCCAGAAATTTGCGGAAGATTAGGATGTAAATCAGTGTGTTTATCGTTTTGAAATTCTGGGTCTTTAACAGGAATAACTTTAGGAGTTTTATCCATTATAATATATATAGTATAAAAAAAAGATTTTATTTTTAAGACATTTTTTTTCTTAAATTTTAACTATACCCATCTTGATAATTCATTTGGTTCATCACTACCATATTTGTCTCTGAAAGTATTATCCCAGTTATTATATTTATCAACATAGGGAAGTTTGTATTTTTTCGCCATCTGTTTAACTTGATTTTCATACCAGTCTCTTTCTTGCTGACTTTCTTCAGGTGACTGAAATGCGGACCTTATTTGACCTTTCTTTTTACCACTCTTATATCTTACATAACGCATAAATGCCTCAGGTCTATCTTCTTTTTTTGCTTCTTCGTTTATTTTTCTTCTGTTATTTCCTATCTCCTTATATGCTCGTAATGATAAATCCTTATCTGTTTCTTTTTTTTTTGCTTCTTTAGGTTTAGGAGTTTCTTTTTTAGGTTTAGGAGTTTCTGCTTTAGATTTCTTAACGAGTTTCAATGGTGGTTTGTATGTCTTCTTTCCACCTTTGATGATTGCTCGTTGTTCGGTTTTACCTTCGTAAATCCCTTTGATGATTTTACCGCTCGGTGTCTTGAATTCAACGCGATCACCTTTTTTCATTTTATGATAAGTGTATATATATTAATTTCTCTTATCTTTTTTTTTCAAATTTAGGAAAACATCCCGCCAAGTGCCTGAGACCAGATATCATTTTGTGCTGGATTACCAGTAGCACGTCTTAATGTTGTATTAATAGCGTGTGTTTTTGCTTTTTCTTCTTCCAGTTTTTTTTTCTCTGCTTTTCTTTTTTTTCTTTGTTCTTCGTGTCTTTCAATTGCTTTAAATGTGATTTCTTCTATTTCTTCTTTAGAATATTTTGTAAATTCTTGTTTGACAACTTCTTTAGTTTCTTGAATTTCTTTTTTTCTTTTTTCTGTTTTAGGAACTTCTTCTCCTTTTGCGAGTGCTAATTTCTTTTCTTCTGCTTTTCTCCTACGAGTTTCTTGTCCTTTTTTTCGTATGCGTTCTAAATGTTCTAATTGTTTTTGTGTTGGTTTTCTTTTTGGTTTTCCTTTTTTAGTTAGTTTTTCTTTTGGTAATTCTCTTGTTTTAGGACTTTCTGGTTCTTGTTTAGATGGTGCTTTAATCTTTACGATTTTAGGAGCATCAGCAAAAATATCTTCTTGAGGAATCTTTGGTTTCATTACTACTTCAGGGACTTCATCTTCATTATCACTATATACTATATTCCCTTCATCATCTTCTTGAATTTCCATTGTAATATTCTGTTCTTCTTCTGGGGGCGGAGGTGCTTCCATTTCAGGGAGGTATGAACTTTCTCCTGACATTTTTTAGAATTTAGCAATATTTTTTTATTTTAAAATTTATTTTAATAATTTATTTTACGATTAATTTTCTGAGTCCCATCTAAAAACTAAAGAGCAGACTTTCTGATATGAAAACAAACAATCGTATTACCATTTAAGTCGTAAGCAATCTGTTCGTTGAAATTTACTATATCAACTGATATATCAGTCATAGTGATAGGGAAGGAATTATTCAGTTTGATGTATGTTCTTTCTGGTGGTTCAAAGTATAATGTTCCATATGATTTACCTGTTGCGTCTTGTCGTGGAAGAGCATACAATATTTTTGATATACTTCCTTTATTAGCGTTGAATGATGTATGAGGCAAGTTATTTAATCTAACGAATAATGAATTAGTAGAATTAATAGATGGTTCTTCAACAGAAGTAAATTTAACTTTATTATGATTAGTGACTGAAGCATAAGTGTTTTCATCAATAAACGCTTTATCAAAACCTAATATCTCCATAATATTATCAAAATTTACTTTATCATAACCAGCGACACCAGTTTTAACACCGACACCATATCTATCATTTTTTGCTGTGATTAATACTACTCTGTTCGCAACACCATTAGAAGCATTCAAACTGACATAAGTTCTATCAGCATCAGTCATATCACTTGTAAATTTATCTATACCTTCATCAATGATACGAGCATCTGCTTCATTCTTTAAACCATATTGTCTCGCTGTTGTATATTCAGGACTCCAACTATTATTCACACCAGTATAATGATGGAATTTAATTTTATCTCCTTCTTCATCAATAGTTATTTTTGGATATAACATATCACAACTCATACCAGCAGGTTTAAATTTATCGTGAATGACAAAGGTGACGTATCCTCCACTTGCTTCGTCAAATAAATCTACTTTCATTCTTTCTGCGTCTCTTGTAAATCTAATTCTTCTAATACCTGCGGAGGTCATAGATGCGGAAGTAATAACATTATCAATTTCAACATCATTAACACCAAGACCTTCTGTGTATTGATACGCTTCTAAATTTTCAGTTCCTCCTCCCCAACGGACAGCAAAGTCAAAGAATTCTACTGCTGGAGACCCACCTGCTTGAAAACCATCAGGCGAAGCACGATTAGAAGTTTGTCCTCTAACTAATCCCACTGTGAAACCATCTGGATAATCGGATGTATTTATGTCAAATTCACATCTTCCTCCTGTAGATGATAAAGGAAATTTATGAAATACTGCGGAGCATAAATCACCAACAGAAGAAGTTCCATCTCCTTTTTCTAATGTTTGTGTGGCGGTAGTATATGTGAAGTTATCAGTGAAATCCATTTCACCTTCACCATCTAAATCACTTCTGTAATTATTACCATTAATAAATGCTGTTGGTTGATAATCTTGATTGACAGACGATGCTGACGGGAATGTTCCTGCCATCTGGTCAAATGTGATTTCAAAACCGACTGTTGATAAACTCGCGTTCGTTTTTAAAGATACACTAACATCACTCGCATTAACAAAAGTGTTTCTATAAACATCTTTTAATGATGTAGCAAGTTGTGTCGTGAAAGCAGATTTACTATAAGTTCCCTCTGGAATTGTAGCATAAACAACACGAGTGGGTTCATTTGTAATATTTCCTGTTTCAGATATTTCTTTTCCAAAATATAAACCAAGATTTACATCAGTAGTAAAAACAACTTGGTCTGGACGGGAGCATTTAACAGACTGGACTGCGATTTCTGAGTTAGGTTGAATAACTAAAGGACTCCTCATATGATTGATGTATGACCCAGCACGAGTTATACCATCACCAATAGAAGTGTCATCATATTCATTTTGATTAGATGATGTAATTAGTAGCGACATTTTTATATTTAATATAATATAATATTTTTTAGGATGAATAAAAAAAATATTTTATAAATTCATAATGTTAAAAAAAAAGAAGGTAAATGTTAAACCGATTAACCATCAGGAGTTTGGTAAAATGAATTATAATATTCCTGTGGAAGTTGAAAAAAACAATAAAGTAAATGAAAAGGAAGTCTTTAATAAACCTACTCAGAGTCAGAATCAGAAGAAGAAGAAGAAGAGTCCCCCTCGTATTTCAAAAGTATAGTTTGTAATTTTAAATTTTCTTTTTTCAACTCTTTGTTTTCTTTCTTATACTTTTTACACTTTTTACATTTATTATCGGTAGGTGATGTAGGTGTTTCTGGGACTTTTTCTTTTTGTGTGTCTTGTAATAAAGTTGTATATTGTTCTTGTAATGAATTGAATTTATTTTCCCAGTGTTCTGTGACTTTATGAACTTCTTTGTTGTTTAATGTTCTTAAGTTATATAATTCTTTTCTTAAATAATTATTTTCTTCTTCTAATTGTTTAAAATTTTCGGTGCGATATTTTTCAATAAATTCTTGTTCGTATTGTTTTTTGATTGTATCACGCATATTAATTCTTTCTGCTTTAATACATTCTCTTGTTCCAAATAAATCATTGTTTAGGATTTTAATTTGATTATCTTTTTTTCTTATTTCAATGTAATGGTCTGACTTTAGTTTTAAAATATTATTCATACCATCAATACCAACACCTTCAATCCAATACAATAAATTTTTTTGTAATTCCCAGTCTAATGATTTTTTTTCTAATTGTGATTTTATTTGTGATTTTAATTTATGTAATGTGTTTTTTGAATAATCTTTATCTTTATCTTCTTTATAGAATATTTTTTTTGCCTCAAGACATATTTTTAATTTCATATCATCGCTCATCTTTTCTCTCATTGTTTATATTATACCAAATATTTTTAAATAGTATCAATCTTTACCAAAAAAGAGTAAAATATTGTGTTTTTCCAGAAAATATTATGTAATTAATAGTCATAGTATTCAATTTAAAAGGTAAATCCAGAGAAAGTAAAGGCAAGTAAAGTAAAACAGCAAAAAACGATAATTTATAAGTTATGAAAAATGAAAAAATCATAATCACTCATTTTCATATGATACATATCCTATATATATAATACAAATCTATGAATGACTCTTTTTCCCATTTTACTTTACCGCCTTTACAACGCAACCGAATTAAAAGGCGATTTAATATTTTTACCTTTTAGAGCGTCTTACTTTTCAAAAAAAAACTTTACTTTTTTAAAAATTTTGATGTTTTTGGAAAGCATTTAAAAAATATACTATATATTATACTATAAAAATGGATAGAGAGACTTTATTTAATGAGTTTCATAGTGCGAAACCAGAAAGACGAATTTCAACAACAAAAGAATATTCCAATAGGTTGTCGCGTCTCGCAAGTGATTTAAATTTAAAAGAGTTAAGGGATTTAGATGATGTTGATTTAATTATGAATCATCTTGAAAAAAAAAGAAAGCAATCAAAAACAGGAAGTAGTTGTCAGACTTCTAATGTATTATGTTCCATTATGGAATATATTTATCTAAAGGAAGGAGCAACTGATTTATACGAACAATATCGTAAGTTAAAAACAGCAAACGATTCAATCTATACAAAGAAACAAAAGTCAGGAACATTTTTAGGTAATCAAGCAGAGAATTTAATTACTAAAGATGAATTAATGAATTATTGTGATGTCATAGATGAATGTTGTTGTGAAACACCTACGAATGAATATATGAATCTAAGATTAATGTTAAATTTATTAATTAATCATCCAAGTAGAAATGAATATGCGACATTACAATTTATTAAGTATCGTGATTTCAAAAAGTTAAAAGAATTAAAAGATAATTATTTGGTAATTCCATCTGGAAAACCTCCATTCTTATCAATATCAGATTATAAAACATCGGATAAATATCATACAAAAACAACACCGATAAATGATTTAAAAACAAAAAAAATGATTAGGACACAATTGAAGCAGAATGGATTTACTTCTGTATTTCAAAAGAATGATGGTTCAACATATACACCAACAGATATGAGTCAGTTAATGACACGATATTCACAAAAACATTTACAAAAAAATATTAGTTCAACTTTAATTTATAAAATAGTTAATCAAGATTTAGGTATTCAATTTAATGATGCCTTGGATAAAAATGATTTACAAACTGCTGTTAGTTCATTAGAAAAGTTAAGTGAAAACGCAAGGACAAGGGGACATTCAACAAAGATTCAACAAGATATTTACTTGAAAACATAATCACTTAATAATTCTCTGATATGTTCTTGACAACTTTTGGGAGTATCAAAAATAGTCGGATATTCATCAATATCATCCGCCAGTGTTTCCATATGTTCTTGAAATTCAAGTAATTTATGATTATCTTTTTCATAAACTTCACACTTCATATGTAAGTATTCAACCATCTTTTCATTCTTTTTATTTAAATCATCAATGTCTTTTCCCATCTCTTTGATTTGTCCGTTTAACCACCATTCACTTTTTTTTAATTCTTTATTTTCTTCTTTTAATTCAGTAGTATCTAATAATAACTTTTGATTTATCTTTTCTAACTGACTATTCTTTTCCTCTAATTGATTAATAATTAATTGTAATTCTTCCATTTGTTTTACTCTTTCTAACATTAATATAAACTTTTGTTTTAAATATTTTTCAAATTTTTAAATCTAAATTAAAATATTTTTTCATCATATATTTCAAATGCCGACAGGAATTCCTCAAACACCAAAACATAATTCATTGATGATAAGTAAAGCACTTACAGAATTAAATACATTACAGAATGATGTCAAAGGCATTAAAGCAGATATATCAGAAATCTTAAAATATATCAAAAA
>TARA_R100001591_G_scaffold2239_3_pt1 | contig 10398 bp, 2 predicted proteins | sample TARA_R100001591 | Tara Oceans TARA_R100001591 (sample SAMEA2622725) | marine metagenome | biome: marine biome (ENVO:00000447); feature: surface water layer (ENVO:00002042); material: "saline water (ENVO:00002010), including plankton (ENVO:xxxxxxxx)" | depth 5 m
AAAGGTAGAGGTACCTGTTGTCGAAACACCAGTTGTTGAAACACCAAAACCTAAAAAAATTCAAAACAAAAAAGATAATTGGGAAATAAAAGATAGAATTTACTATTTATTAAGAGACAGAAAACCTCTTAGTCACACGGTAAAATCTTCAAATATACATTGGTTTGATGAAGAAAAAGGTTATGAAAGAGAATTAAAATATACTTCTAACCAAAGAACGCCTTTTGTTGACGAAATGGTAGGTGATCAAAGACTAGAACATATAGTTTTTAGAAATGGTTATCTTATGGTTCCTAGGGAAAAGACAGTTTTACAAAAGTTGTTATCATTGTACCACCCACATAAAGATATTTTATTTTATGAATATCAAGCTGAAGAAGAAGCAAAATCAGAAGTTGAAGTAATTGAATATGAAATAGAAGCTTTGATGGCTGCTAAAAGCATGGATATAGATACAGCTGAAGCTATAATGCGAGCAGAGATAGGATCTAGCGTATCAGATTTAAGTTCTAAAGAACTTAGAAGAGATTTGTTACTGTTTGCTAAGTCAAATCCTTTTTTATTCTTAGAATTAGCTTCTGATGATAACGTACAGCTTAGAAATTTTGGTATTAAAGCTGTTGAACATGGTATTATTAAACTATCTTCAGATCAAAGAACTTTCATGTGGGGTTCTAACGATAGAAAACTAATGAACGTACCTTTTGACGAACACCCATATTCAGCATTAGCTGCTTGGTTTAAAACAGACGAAGGTATGGAAATTTATTCCAATATAGAAAAAAGATTAAATAACTAATCAAACTGTAGAGGTGATCGCCCTACGGGGCGATTACAACTACAATAAAAAAATAATATGGTAAGAGTAGACGCAGTATATCAAAAAGTTTTAGCTTTAGCTAACAAAGAGCAGAGAGGTTATATAACACCTCAAGAATTTAATTTGTTTGCAGACTTAGCTCAACAAGAAATTTTTGAACAATATTTTTACGATATAAACCAGTTTAGAAGAGTGCCTGGTAATAATCATGAATTTAGTGATCCATTAAAAAACTTAGATCAAAAAATATCTATTTTTGAAATATATGATACAAAGCTTTCGCCTATTAACATATTTAGTGATGTAATTTTACCTAACAATGTTTATAGGCTTGGTATGATAAGAGTTAAGTACAGAGGAAATCCTAAAAGTATTATAGCGGAAAAATTAGATTTCAGGCAATTGATGACTTATAACAGCTCTCCTTTAGTTACAGCTAGCAAAAATCTTGTAGCTTATTACACTCAATACCCAACAGGTGCAGGTGATAATAGAATAAAAATATATCCAACTGTTTCTCAAGATGAAAATGTAGATTTTGTTTTAGTTAGTTACATACGTAAACCTGTTAAACCTAAGTGGGCTTATGTAGTTATAAATGATAAGCCTATATATAATGGTACTAACGCAGTTGACTTTGAACTACATCAATCAGAAGAATCAGAACTAGTATATAGAATATTAGTTTTAGCTGGAATAGCTATAGAAAAACCAAATCTTACGCAATCAGGCGCTCAATTAGCAAGCGCGCAAATTCAACAAGAAAAATCATAATAAATGGCATTATTTAATGGAACACAAAACGAATATTACAGTGGTAATAATCATGGTAGTTATCAATTTATTTCTTTGCAAGATCTTATAACTCAATTTGAAATAGCCTATGTTGGCGAAGGTAAAGTAATACCTAAAATAAAAAGAGCTGATATATCTTTTTTTGCACAAAGAGCTTTACAAGAATTATCATTTGACACTTTTAAATCTATAAAATCTCAAGAAATACAAGTACCACCTAGTTTACAGATGATACTACCTCATGACTATGTAGGTTATACTAAGTTATCTTCTGTAGATGCTTCTGGAGTAAAACGTATTTTATATCCTACTACAGATACTAATAATCCTTTTCAAATAAAACAAAATGATGATGGTAGTTACTTTTTTGGTGAAGAAACTAATATAGTAAATAACTTTGATTTTACAGCAGATTTAAATGCTTCTGACTGGAACTTCAATAGTATTACTTTTGGTAATGGTGCTTGGGATAGTATTAGTTTTAACTCTAATGGTAACGGTGGTAATGGTCAATACAGGTTTAATTACATAAAAGATACACTGCAAATAATAAATCAAGAACTTGAGTTTTCAATATTATGGCATAATAACGCTCAGAATACTGGTGGTAGTAAAGCCTACGGCGCTTGGCAAAAGCTAGATGTTAGTAACGCTGATATTGTTACTTTAAAAGCAACTGCTAAATCTGGTGATAGACAAACAGATGATAGCGGTAATTTACTATGTGACTATGGTGTTATTAGAGTAGGTTTAAGTGATAAAAATCCAGGTGTTGGCTTTGAGCTAGCAAATGGAAATATAGTAAATGCTAATCACACAAATCCTTATAATACTAATTATCCTTCACCAAACGTAGATGCTTCAAGATTAAATTTAGGTTATGCAGAGTGGAGCGATGGTACGGCTAGTCAAAAAGAATTAGAAAATATAGATGTTTCTTCGTATGACGAGATTTGGATTTACATACAGTCATTTTCACCTTGGCAAGCAAGTGCTGTAACAGAGGCTACATCAGGGGCTCAAGGTGGTACAGTGGCTATACTGCCAACTTCATCAGTAAACAATACTCCACAAAAAAACACTGTTAATGAAGTTCAAGTTTTAGTTGATGGTTTATTTCCTAGTTTAACTGAAAACAACGAAGACGGTATATCATCAACTTGGAATAAATATAAATCTATAACTCCATCAGAAGATAGAAACGATAATTACGATGATGACGATCATGTATTTGATGGTAACGTTGGTAACAGATATGGTATAGAACCTTCTCACGCCCAAATAAATGGATCGTTTTATATTGATGAGCTTAGAGGAAAAATACATTTTAGCTCTAACATTTCAGGAGAAACTGTGATATTAGATTATATAAGTGATAGCTTAGGTACAGATGAAGAAATGCAAGTACATAAGTTTGCAGAAGAAGCTATGTATAAACACATTGCTTACGCTATATTATCAACTTCTTCAAATCCACTTCATCAAAACTTAGCTGGAAGAGTAAAAAGAGAAAGATTTGCAGCTACTAGACAAGCTAAATTAAGATTATCAAATATAAAACTAGAAGAATTAACTCAAATACTTAGAGGTAAATCTAAGCAAATAAAACACTAGTATATGCCAGAAATTAAGCATAATTTTACAAGTGGCAGAATGAATAAAGATTTTGACGAAAGAATAGTCAAAAACGGTGAATATAGAGATGCCACGAACATACAAGTTTCAACATCAGAAGATTCTGAAGTTGGTACTGTCCAAAACTTATTAGGTAATTCTTTAATAAGTGGACAAGATTTTTTATCAGATAGAGCTATTTGTATTGGTAGTATTTCTAACGAAAGAGAAGATAAAGTTTATTATTTTGTTACAAACAAAGAGTTTGTCAAAAACCCTAACTTTTCAAGAGATTTAAACGAGGATGGATCACCTGATCGTTGGACTTTAGGATCTGGTTGGACTTGGGACAGTAATAATAAAGTTATTAAGGGTAATAACCCAGATCAATATATTAAATTTAGACAAACCGTACCTAACGTAGGTGGTCAAGGTTGGCCTGTTACTATTAGAATAACTCTTAGTGGTGTAGAACCAAATATTGATAACGGAAGACTAACTGTTCAGTTAAACAATGAAGTTGGTAAAGGTGTTAGGTTTGCTATTAACGATGTGCAAAACAAAACATACGAGTTTACTGGTAAAATAGGTGATGTTTCAACTAGTACAGCAACTCTTTTTAATCAAGTTTATGTACAAAGAAGTAATGCTAGTGGCGATGGTTATCAAGGTAATATAGAAAGTATTTCTGTCTCTGAAGGTTATGATTATATTATAGAGTACGATAAAACTCTAAATAAAATAACACCTGTTTTTGTTGATCACACTAAAGAGGTTTTAAGATTTAATCACAATAATTTAATAACTGGTATTAACATTATTGATGATATGTTGTTTTTTACAGATGGCAATAGTGAACCTAAAAAAATAAATATACCAAGATCTATAAAAGGTACTAATTCTAGTGGTAATGTAAAAACTAATTTTATAAACGAGTTTACAGAAACACAAGTTGTTTGCAAAGAAGAACACATAACAGTAATAAAAAGAAAACCTGTATCTGAGCCTATTATAAGCTTAATACAAGAAGTTGATCCAACTAAAACTAATTCAGCTATAACTAGAATACTAGACCAACCAAGTAATATAATTAAAGATGGTATAGTTGGACCTGATATTAATTTTAATAATTTTGAAGTAGGTAACGAAAAAACTATAGAGTTGTTTACAAATTTAAATGGTGAAAGCGGTTTTACTTTAGATTGGGCTGTTGGAGATTTAATAGGTATAAAAGCTTTTGAAGGTGTTGATTTTGATGAACAACCTTCTTTACCACTTCTTGATTATAATATAAAAGGTAAAATAGTAGCTAGCAATGAAAATGATTTTACTGATTTAGCTTTAGAAGTAATTCCTAATAATGATTTTGCTATTTCTAACTCTACAGGTGTTAAGCCAAAATTTTGGACTAATTTACCAAATAACTGGAATTATAATCATCAAACTGCTACAGTTGAAGTTGACGCAGGTGAATACCAATCGTGGCAAGGACCATCATTAACAAATACACTCGTAGCTAATGGAGAGTACGTACTTTCTATAAAAATAAATAACTATGTACAAGGAGGTCTTAACGTGTGGCTTTGTACTACTCCAGCTATAGTTGGTGATACTACTGATTACAGTAATACTACAGAGCCTAGATATTTGTTTAAACTAACTGACACTACTATTGTTTCAAATGGTGTTTTTGAAAAAGAATTTAATCTTTCACCGGGTAATCAAACACAGTTATTTACACAAACAAACCATAGTAAATATTACGCTGGTACAGATAGTAGAGTATATATACAAACAGCCGGTATTTCAGGCCCACAATCACTGCAAAACGAGTGGGATATAGAATATATTTCTTTAATAAGAAAAGACCAAACAAATGCTAAGTGTAGAATAGAAGTATTATCTGTTCCTAATCCACCACCAGTTGTTCCTACTGGTAAACAAACAATAAATTTTATCGTTAGTAAGCTAGCTCAAGCTAAAAAAATATTTGAGTTTAAGTTTCCTAGAATAGCTTATAGATACAAGTATCAAGATAATGAGTATTCTGCTATATCTCCATTTTCACAAGTTGCTTTTGCGCCAGGATCTTTTAACTACCATCCTAAAAGAGGTTATAATTTAGGTATGGCAAATCAACTTAATTCTATAGAAATAACAAACTTAAAATCTTTAATACCTGATGGTGTAAAAGAAATAGATATAATATACAAAGAAGATACTTCACCTAATTTATATGTTGTTGATACTATTAAACCAAACACAGGTTCTACTCAAGCATCTGATTCGTGGCAACAAGGTATTTATACTATAAGTTCAGAGCAAATATACAAAGCTATATCTTCTAATCAATTATTAAGACCATATGACAATGTTCCTAAAAGTGCTTTAGCTCAAGATGTTAGTGGTAGTAGAGTAATTTATGGTAACTACACGCAAGGCTTTGACTTGCTTCGTAACAACCAAAATTATTACCCTGACTTTAACTTTAATTTTAAAAGTACAAACGTACAAACCATAACGCTACCTTCTGTAAAAACATTAAGAGAGTATCAAATAGGTGCTGTCTTTGTAGATGAGCACGGTAGAGAAACGCCTGTTATTTCTAGTTCTGTAGGTAGTAAAACTTTAGACAAAGAGTTTTCAAATAAAAGAAATCAAATAAGTGTGTCTTTTAGTAATACTAGTAGCCCTGAAGGTTTAAAATACGTTAAGTTTTATATAAAAGAAACTTCTGGTGAATATTACAATATGGCTATGGACCGTTTTTACGATGCCGGTGATAATCAGCTATGGTTAGCTTTTCCTTCTTCTGATATAAACAAAGTTGATATTGATGACTTTTTAATATTAAAAAAAGGTAGTGAAAGCAACGTTTTAGTAAAAAACGAAGCTAAATATAAAATACTAGATATACAAAGAGAAGCTCCAGATCATATAAAGCAAAATAAAATATTAATAGAAAAAATAACGCATAACACTGATTCTACAATAGGAACTATAAGAGATATATTTGATGACGCTGATAATTTACCTTTATCTGGCCAGCAAATATTTAGAATGAACTATGAAGAGTTTACTAAATCTTTAAGTAGAGATTTACATAATATAGAAGAAGGTTTATTATACATTCAATTTACATCGCCTGTTGATAATAACGCTTCTAAAAGATATAGAATAAACAAAATACAAAGTACATTTGGTCAAGATGGAGTTACTTTACCTACTGCTCAATACATTTTAATATTGCAAGATGTTTTAGGTGATGATGTTAATTGGATGACTAATGATGTAACGGGTAATAATTCTAGCTCTATAATTGATAATGTTACTGTTAATGTATATAATTATAGGGTTGAAAACTCAGCAAAGTTTGATGGTAAATTCTTTATTAAAATAGATGCTGACGGTATAGCTAATAGCAATTTACTAAGTGGGTTTTTATCTGGTAGTAGAAGCTATAGACAAGTGCTTAGCAAAAGGCTTTACATGTTAGATCAAGAAATAGAAACTAAATCTAACAAGCAGTTAACAGGTATGAGACTAGGCCAGTACAGTAATCTTTTTGGTAGATACGCGCCATTTTTTAGAAACTACTGGTCAAAGCCAAGTAGATTTACAATGCAAGAAGCAGGTGGCTCTGCTTTTAATGCTGGTCAATATGCTTTTGCTGAAGATCAAGTTGATAATAATTATAATACTTTCCATCAACAAACTTACATACAATCAGATCTTTGGAGAGATGAGCTTGCTTATATTACTGTTGGACTAGATGTTGAAGCTGCAGAGCCTAATTATAGTGGTAATGGTTTTGTTGGTTACAACCTTAGTCAAACACTGCCAAATAACACTTTTCAAGCAAACGCTAGGTTAGCAGATTCACATGGTTGGACAAAAAGAAATAGAGAAAATAATAGTGTTTGGTTTATTGACAAAGGCTATTTTTCTGGCAAAGTAAGAAACAATGATAGTACGCTTCGTTATGGTAATGATTTTATAATAGGTTTTGATTATGAAGGTGAGCAACAAGGTATTAAAGGCACGGCTACTTCAACTAACTCAACGTTTAATATATCTATAGGTGGTATTTTAAGAAACTCTGAGTATACAACTCAAGATGGAGAAGAAGTAGTTACTAAAGTTAAACATTTGTTTTCTAAAATTGATCCTGCCCCATATTCACAAGCTCAAATTGGCGACACAACACAACCTAATTATTTTAACGTTGGTCAAAACGGTGGAAATAATAACTACAACACGAATGATACTGAAGATTTAATACAGTCTTTTGTTCCTGGTACTTATTTTAGATTTAGAGAAGACCCTACAAATGAGATATATAAAATAGTAGACCCAGTAGCACCTGATGGTTATTTGAGGTTTGAAGATGGGTTTACTAATAGTAATCATTGGGATGCAAAAAGAACACAAGACACAGCTGATGATGTTGATTATCCTAGCAATTGGCTTTGGAAAGACACAGTTAAGCCCGCTGAAAACTTTAACACGCCTGTTCAATTTGACAATTCCCTCCCACCACAGCCAAATCTTACAGCAGCGTGGGGCAATGATGTAGAACCTATTGATGACGGTGAAACTGGTTTTGTAAGTCCTGGTGGCGCATTCTTTTTTAATAGCAATATAGATTGGCAGCCAGACACAAGAAAAAGAACAGCTCAACTATCACCTAATTATAGTACAAACTGGAAATTAAAATGCGTTAACTCTAGTAATGATGGTGAAGTAACTTGGAATCCAGCAGGTACTATAGGACCAATACCTGGTGGTTTAAAATTAACTAAAGCACACTCTGCATATTCTTCTGGATCTACTGCTGAGCCAAAAGCTAATTATTCAGCAACTGGATCAGAGTGTTATATTTTTGTTGATAGCTTAGAAGCAACAAACCACGATGGTACAACTAAACGAATAACTACAGGTTTAATACTAACAACACACTCTGGTAGTGATAATTTAGATTTTTCAGGTACTGACAATAGTAAACAACCTCTTTTAATATGGAAGATAGAAGAAATTAGTGGTGTATTTAAACTTTGGCTTTGTGGTTATAAAGTTCCTTTGTGTTTAAGTGGTACTCAAGGCGTAGCTGCTAATTTAAGTTTTTTAGCTACACACGATATAGTTAGTAATTTACCTTCTAGTGGCGGTGACTTAATATTTGAACAGCCAGCAATGAACGGTTATTCTCAATATCTTTGTAATAGAGTAAATGCTCAAGACGCTATGAATCATGGTTATGAAGTTTTTGACCCTGACATGGGTGTTGACAACGGTGTGCCTGGTATAATGCCTGTTTATTATCATTTTGAAACTTTAGAATTAATTGAAAGAGAAGCTCTTTTACCTAGTAATCCTGCTATTTGGGAGACAGAGCCAAAAAATAATGTTGATTTAGATATTTACTACGAGGCGAGTGGGTATAATCCTTTGTATATAAGTGATGATACAAAAAGTTTAGTAGTACCAATAGGTTCTAATATCGTGCATTTAAATGGTAATATCAGTATAGAAAGCAACACTTTAGTTAGCGACGTGGATGAAGACAACAATGGTTGGTATTTAACAACTGATAAATCATTTTTTGCTGGAAGTGGCTATATAGAAATAGGTGATAAAGTGCAGGTAAATAAACAAAACGGTAGTTCTGTAATACTAATAGTAGAAAACTACGGAGCTTTAACAAATAGTAAAACAAATAAATTATATTTTAAATCAAACCTTTATGGGCCAGATGTATCTTATGTTTTAAATTGGCACAATTGTTTTAGCTTTGGAAATGGTGTAGAATCTAATAGAATTAGAGATAATTTTAACTTACCATTTATTGCCAACGGAGTTAAAGCTTCTACCACAGTAGAGTTTTCTAATTATGAAGAAGAAACAAGAAAATATGGTTTAATATATTCTGGTTTGTACAATGCTAATAGCGGTATTAATGAACTAAACCAGTTTATAGCTGCTGAAAAAATAACTAAAGATTTAAACCCGACTTACGGTAGTATACAAAAGCTACACGCTAGAGACTCAGATTTAGTTGCTCTTTGTGAAGATAAAATTGTACAAATACTAGCAGATAAAGACGCTTTGTTTGAAGCAAACAACGACGTGCGTTTAGTTTCTACTAATAGAGTTCTTGGTCAGTCTAGACCTTTTGTTGGTGAATACGGTATATCTAAAAATCCAGAATCTTTTGCTTCGGAGTCTTATAGAGTTTATTTTTCAGATAAAGTTAGAGGCGCTATACTTAGATTATCTAAAGATGGTTTAACAGCTATATCTGAAGCTGGCATGAAAGATTGGTTTAAAGACAATTTAAAGTTAAGCACTAAAGTTATAGGTAGTTATGATGACAAAAAAGATGAGTACAATGTAACTATTTATAAAGAAAACGGTAATCCTGATAACACAGATGTAAATGAAGTTTTTGTAAATACTGTTTCGTTTAAAGAAAGCGCTAAAGGTTGGGTTAGTTTTAAATCTTTTGATCTAGAAAATGGTGTTAGCTGCGCAAATGATTATTATACTTTTAAACAAGGTAAAATATATCAACACCACTCAGAAGACGTAGACAGAAATACTTTTTACGATAATTTTAAAAATTCTACTATTAGTGTATTATTAAACGATATGCCTAGCAGTGTTAAAAGTTTTCACGCTTTAGGTTATGAAGGTAGTCAAGCTAGAGTCAATGGCTTTGCAACACACGGCCCAACTGGTTTAACTGATTATAGTTTATATAATATAGTTAATAAAAACGGTTGGTTTGTTAGCTCTATAGAAACAGAACAAGCAATAGGTAGTTTAAATGAGTTTATAGAAAAAGAGAGAAAATGGTTTAACTACATAAAAGGTGTAAAAAATATAGAACAAGGTGATTTACTGCTTGAGTTAACTGATTTTTCAACTTTTAATATTCAAGGTGTAGGCGTTGTTGCTAGCATAGAAGAAGACTTTATTGATTTTGATATTGAAGTTAATAGCTCTATAGACGTTGGTGATATGTTATATTTTAGTGAGTTTAATTTAGGTATGGCACAAGGAACTAACGATCCTAACGCTTCACAAACACAGTTAATAGATAATACAAGCTTGAAGTTAGCAGGTATTGTAAGTTTTGCTAGTGGAGATACAATACAAGTAAATAACAC
>TARA_R100001591_G_scaffold13965_2_pt1 | contig 10395 bp, 8 predicted proteins | sample TARA_R100001591 | Tara Oceans TARA_R100001591 (sample SAMEA2622725) | marine metagenome | biome: marine biome (ENVO:00000447); feature: surface water layer (ENVO:00002042); material: "saline water (ENVO:00002010), including plankton (ENVO:xxxxxxxx)" | depth 5 m
ACTATTCATTGTGTCTCAACGATATGACAAGACAGTAGAAGAACTAAATGATCTCGACGTTGCCAAATGTAAACGTGAACTGAAGAAGAGAGGCATGAGGTTTAACTGGTTATGAAAGTAGTACAGAACAAGGCGTTGTTATTAAAGTTAAGGGAGCCTGAAAAAGTGATTAGTGTAATACCAAGAAGTAAGTTGTTATCAGATAACAAAGTGTTAGTTAAGTGGGGGATTGAAGAAGCTCACGTACTTAAAAACCTCAACATCAAAGCCCCATCCCCTATAGAAAGTGACTACAAGTGGACAGGTAAACTCACTCCGTTCCAGCATCAAAAGACCACAGCATCATTCTTGACTCTAAACAGACGTGCTTTTTGTTTCAACGAGCAAGGCACTGGTAAGACCGCATCTGCTATTTGGGCTGCTGATTATCTGATGAACAAAGGTTTAATCAACAGAGTGTTAGTCATATGCCCCTTGTCTATTATGGATAGCGCATGGCGCGATGACTTATTTAAGTTTGCTATGCACCGCACCGTGGATGTGGCATATGGTAGCTCTACGCAACGCCGAAAGATAATCGAGAGTGGTGCAGAGTTTGTAGTAATAAATTATGACGGTGTTGAGATAGTTGCTGACGACATAGCTAACGGTGGGTTCGATCTTATTATTGTGGATGAAGCTACACACTATAAGAATGTTCAGACTAAACGGTGGAAGACCCTTAATAAACTTGTGACAAACAGCACATGGCTATGGATGCTAACAGGTACTCCTGCTGCACAATCACCGCTCGATGCCTACGGCCTAGCCAAACTATCTAACCCTAAATCTGTACCACGATTCTTCGGCACTTTCCGCGATCAGGTGATGTATAAGATTACTAACTTCAAGTGGATTCCAAAAGAAGGAGCCACAGAAACAGTATTTAATGCGCTACAACCAGCCATACGATTTACTAAAGATCAGTGTCTTGATCTACCGCCGATGATCTACACCAAACGAGAGACGGAGCTAACTCGGCAACAGAAGAAATACTACAAAGAACTCAAAGACAAGATGATTATGCAAGCTGCAGGAGAGCAGATCACTGCTGCCAACGCTGCTGTTAACATGAATAAACTACTACAAATTTCGGCGGGTGCTATATATACCGACGATGGTGACTCGTTAGAGTTTGATATCAAGTACCGATACAAAGTTTTGCGTGAAGTCATTGACGAGACCGATAAGAAAGTTTTAGTCTTTGTACCCTTTCGTCACGTTATTGACGTGCTGAAAGAAAAATTAGAAGCAGATAAGATAGCAACGGAAATGATCAGGGGTGATGTACCCCCGATGCAAAGAACGGATATCTTCAAAAGGTTTCAAGAAGAAGATAATCCAAGGGTGCTTGTGATTCAGCCAAAGGCTGCTGCACATGGTGTCACTCTGACCGCTGCGGATACTATCGTTTGGTGGGGGCCAACTAGTTCAGTGGAAACATACGAGCAAGCTAACGCACGTATACACAGAACTGGGCAAGATCAAAAGTGTACTGTTGTTCAGTTACAGGGAAGTCATGTAGAAAAGCGCGTATACGCACTACTTGATAACAAACTGGATACACACACAAAAATTATAGATCTTTACAAAGAAATACTTGCGTGAACCATAAGATAATGTCAAACTGCACTTCTCAGCAATGGAGACTATTATCATGGCTGATGCGAAAGTATCAAAACTAACTGAGGTTTACCTCAAAATAAAAACGAAGCGTGAGGAATTATCCGCTGAGTTCAAAGAAGCTGATGAAGCATTAGTTTCGCAGCAAGATAAAATCAAAGCTGCACTTCTAGATTATTTAAAAGAAAACGATGTAGACAGCGTGAAGACTGCCTGTGGCACGTTCTTCCGTTCTGTTAAGCAACGCTTTTGGACAAATGATTGGGGAAGCATGCACGAGTTTATCATAGAGCATGGTGTTCCAGAGCTTTTAGATAAACGTCTAAACCAAAAGCATGTACGTGAGTTTCTTGATGAGAACCCAGAGTTACTACCGAAAGGTTTAAACGCCGATTCGGAGTACACGCTTTCCATAAGGAAACCAAAAAAATGAGTATGGAACCCCTTGTGCCAATCGAAGATGTGGCAAAGCACTTTAGAGTGAGTCTGTCCACTGCCCGAAAGTGGGTTAAGGATGGGATCATTCCAGAGAATATGTATGTGAAAATAGGTAAGACCCACAGGTTTGCCTTATCAGAGGTATCAAGAGCATTAATGCAACGTGTCTCTGACGATGTAGGTGACAACATAGCGAGTTTTGACGATGACCTATGAGTGCTCACCGAATCAGCATACGTGGTGGGAGTTTCAGTGGATTACTGGATCAGCCTGATGGTAAGACTGAGCTACATGTGGTCATTGTTAATGCAGCGAATGTTTCAAGAGCGTTCTATGCGAGAGACTATGTGCCAAATGCTAGTTCACTACCAACGTGCTGGTCTATCAACACACAGACACCCTCACTCGATGTTCCAGACTTACAGAAACAATGTTCTAGGTGTTTGGACTGCACTCAGAACATACGTGGGTCAGGTAAGGAAGGCAGCGGTAGGGCTTGTAGGTTTTTGCAGCACTTAGCTGTGGTAGAAGAAAACACGTTAGATGTTGTCTATCGCCTACAAGTCCCATCCGCTTCAATATTTGGGAAGGCTAACAGTGGCAATAAGATGTCACTAGAAGCCTACAGTCGGTTCCTAGCGAACCACGGTACACCGTCTGTTGCGGTTGTCACTAAGATATTTTTTGACACCGCAAGTGCAATGCCAAAGTTGTGCTTTGCAGCGGTTAGAGCGTTAGAAGAAAGGGAGCTATCTATAGCTAGAAGAATGGTAGAGCACGAAGATACGTTAGCAGCGATACAGTTTACTACTAACACATCTGACAGATCGCCATTCCTTGCTACAGATGGTTTTATTTATGATTAAGGAGACCATTGATGGCTGATAATAGCTATATAATAAAAGAGGCACAGGCACTCTACCCCCGAATCGATAAGACCTATCGGTTCGACACAAAAGCAAACAAGAGCGTTCCTTGCGATGCACTGGATGACGGTTCTGCTTACGAGCTTAGTTTTGCAATAACCGAAAAGGCAGCGAAGGAGCTGTACAAATCCATGAAGGCTTACTACGACGAGAAGAAAGAGTCGGGTTGGCCTGATAAGTTTCCACTACCGTTTAAGAAAAGAGATGACGGTAACTTTGAAGGTAAGACCAAGCTGAAAGGAGCTTATGGTAAAGAGCCTACTAGACCGCCACTCCAGTTTGATTCAGCTAACACAAAACTACCAAGTGATTTCAAACTCACCACTGGCAGTGTGGTTAACGTGGCTGTCTCTTTTGTTCCATATTCTACAAGCACAGGTGCTGGTGTAAGTCTAAGGATTAACGCAGTACAAGTGTTGAAATACCAGCCGATGGCATCGACTTCACCGTTCAGTGCTACCGATGGTTATGTTGCAGAGGAAGGTAATCCATTTGCAGAAGTTGCTGATGAAGTGTCTGTTGAGGCAGAAGAGTCAGAACCTGTGGTGGAAGAACCAAAGAAAGTTGTCAAAAAGTCTGCTCCCGCACCAAAAGCAGACGACGACTTGAGTGCGATAATCGACGATTGGGACGATTAGGACACTCTAACTTGTTTTCACGGCTAGGATGTCCTCGACTATATGTCCGAAGAGGGGCGATTTTCGCAAAATTTACGCCCCCTGCCGTGATTACACTAAATTTTTGGTGCATTCATGGATACAAGAATATTTTTAAGGAGACTGTTGCCCGACGATGGCTATTACGTTTTATGGTGTTATAAGCAAGACATTAAGAGACACAAGCAAACATCTTTCACAAGCATAGATGAACTCGCAGCAACAGCAAACGAATACGATACTCAGGGGTGGGATGCCTATTTTGCCCTTGGTAGTTTTAATGAAGAGAACACACGTAAAGCTGTTGATGTAAAACGGCTGAAGTCTTTTTTTCTGGATTTAGATTGTGGGCCTAGCAAACCGCATCCCACTCAGGCAGATGCGTTACGAGACTTACAAGACTTCTGTACTAAGGTAAAACTACCAAAACCTCTTATAGTTAACTCTGGACGTGGCATACACGTTTACTGGATCTTGTCAGAATCAGTTAGTCTTCAAGACTGGAAACCTGTTGCAGAAAAATTCAAAGCTCTTTGCGCTAAACACGATTTTGAAATAGACACCGCCGTTCCTGCTGATGCTGCTAGGGTGTTACGTGTACTGAACACATACAACTACAAGCCGGAGCAACCGGCGAAAGTAGAGTTAATAGGTAAAGACGTAAAGGAAGTTAACTTTGATCACTTTGCGAGTCTGGTTGGATATGACTCGATAACAGTTCCCACTAAGAGAGAACAACAAAGTAGCGATGCGTTCGCAGACTTGATTGCTAAGACAAAAGAAAACAGCTTCAAAGACATATTACTTAAAACTGGCAAAGGTGAAGGCTGCGAACAGCTACGCCAGATAATGGTAAATCAGGAGAGCACCTCTGAGCCTCTGTGGAGAGCGGGATTATCAATAGCTAAATTCTGTATTGATGGCGAAAAAGCCTCTCACAAACTATCAGAGAAGCACCCTGAGTATGCTGCTGAGTTAACGCAGGAAAAGACGGACTTAATAAAAGGTCCGTATCGATGCGCTACCTTTGATGAAACAAATCCTAATGTTTGCCCCGACTGCCCTCACTGGGGCAAGATAAAATCACCTATTGTCATAGGCAGACGGTATGCACGTACCAGCGATAAGATAATTCCTGCAACAGACGTGCCAGACCCAGACCAAGAAACAACGATTTCTACACCTGTTGTAGAAACTGGTTCAGTAAACATTAGCTCAGAAGACGTTATACCGTTGTTCCCACGTCCATATTTTCGCGGATCTAACGGTGGAGTGTTCTATAGAGAGGTAGGAGCAGACGGTGAGATTGACGAAAGCATGGTCTACCACAATGATATCTACGTAACCAAAAGGTTGAATGACGTAGAGGTTGGAGAGTCAGCAGTCATACGTTTGTTCTTACCTAAAGATGGATTACGAGAGTTCACTGTGCCACTTACGGCAATCACTTCACGCGAAGAGTTTCGTAAGAACATGAGTATGCACGGTGTTGTCGCTAATAGGATGGAGGACTTAATGAAATATATTACTACATGGATAAACGAGTTACAGGCTAGTTCCGTAGCAGATACGGCGCACAGACAGTTTGGCTGGGTAGACGAAGAATGTAAGGCGTTTGTAGTTGGTAGCAAAGAGATAAGGGCTGATGATATATCTCACAACCCGCCTACTAACCCAACGGCTGCGGTCATACCGTATCTGCAACCAAAAGGGACGATAGAGGGTTGGAAAAATATGGCTAACTTCTATACCACTAAGTCTGGTATGGAGATGCACCAGTACATAGTGTGCACTGCGTTTGGATCTCCTCTGATGGAGTTCCTACCTCAACACTGTAGTACGTTACACCTGTGGAGTAATGGTAGTGGTTTCGGTAAAACATCTGCCATGCGTGTAGCTGCGAATGTCTGGGGTGAAGACAAAGCCATGATGCTGGACTTCAGCGACACAAACGCCATGAAGATGAACCGTGGTGAGGTGCTACATAACCTACCGTTCTACATAGACGAGCTTACGAACCCCAAAGGCGAATTGCTAAGTGACTTAGCGTATCAACTTTCTGGTGGTCAGCAGCGTGGTCGTATGAGTCAGGGTTCAAACATAGAACGATCAAGGGGCAGGCCGTGGCAACTATTGTGTGTTACCACAGGTAACAGCAGCGTCATAGAAAAGATATCGCTCAAGAAAGGTTTTCCGAAAGCAGAAGCACAGAGGATTATGGAGTGCAGAGCTAAAAGGGTCTTTACAGAAGTTGGTGAGAAGGAACTGACTGATGCGTTTGAAGAACAGATAAACCAGCATGTCGGGCATGTTGGAGAGATGTACATACAACACGTTATTAAGAACCTAGAGAGTGTAAAGAAACTGGTTCGGGACGTACAAGGACGAGCAGACCGTGCAGCAGACCTGTCTTCTGAGAACCGTTTTTGGTCAGCAGGGGTAGCTTGCACTATAACTGGGGGGATCATAGCTTCAAAACTAGGGCTGATAGATTACGACATGGAAGCCTTGTTTGATTGGGCTGTCGAGCTACTTACTACAAACAAAAAATCAGTTAGTGATATGGGTGTATCTGTCGAGCAGACCTTGAACGACTACATCATGGAGCACTATGGAAACGTGCTGTGGATCAAAAGCACGGATGATCTGCGTAAACAGGACACAGCGAACGGTCTAGACTCATTGGTTGTGCCTGACGTTGTGCCTAGAGTTAAGTTTGTTGCGAGATACGAGACAGACTTGAAGAAAGCCTACTTGTTGCCCAAGCCACTGAAGCAGTGGTGTGGGGAGCAGCAGATAAACTACACAGGGTTTGTTGAGGATCTAATCAGTAAGCTGGGCGCGAAGCGTGTGAAGATGCGTCTGAGCAAAGGCACAATGATGAACTTGCCACCCACCAACGTGATAGCTGTTAACTGTGCAGTTGGAGATGCACACGAAGATAATTTGTTAGAGGAGTAAAGGTGAACGACATATTTTATAGGGCAATTCGTGCTTCACAAAATTATGAAAACAGGAACAAGACGAAGTTACTACATCGTATAGGTTGTCTTCAAAAAGAAGAACCTTCTAAGAGAAAACAGGTAGACCTCAACCTAGTGCGACTTGTGTTTGAGCTACATGATAAGGGTATAAGACGTTGTGACATAGCTGTACAGCTTGGTGTTTCTCCATCATACGTAACTAACTCCCTCAAAAGGTTCAAAAGAGAGGGGGAAAATATAGTCAGAATAGCGAGAAAGCACGGATACTAGTTTATGGGTGTCTTAAAGGTTGATGACCTTCATCCTGACGGAATACGCATAGTTGTGGATTGGGCAACCATGTCAGTGGGTAGCTCTGTGTTCGTACCTTGCATAAACACACAGGCTGCATCCAAACAAATCAAAAGCGTATTCACCGAATCTGGATGGGAGCACCAGATAAAAGTTACCATAGAAGATGGTAAATTAGGGGTTCGCGTCTGGAGAATGTTGTGATACCCTTCGCGGATTCAGAGTGGTGGTCTCCCTACTAACTTTGGAATTTCCCGCCGCGCATTGCAGCTATGGTAGGAAACAGCCCCTCACTGTGGCAACCCTTACGTCACGGTGGGGGGTTTTTTAGAAGAAGCCTTCCGAATATTCTTGTCTATTCTGCCGTAACGCTCGTTGCATATACGGAGATATATTTATGCCGTTGTGCTGGGTTATAGATGACTCTTGGTGTTGAGCCATTGATCTGTTTATCGTATCGGGGTCTATCTTTGCACCGGGGTGTCTCTTGCTAAACTCTATCATCTCTTTACGTACTTTCTTTGCTTCGTCGTAATCGCCGAATCGTTTAGCCACATAGTACCTACGAAGTAGCTTTGTGCGTGTTCTGTTAGCCTCACTGTCTATACGTTTTAGATTACTGTTTATCTCTTGCCTGTATGTGTATTCGGTAGGAGCAAACCCAAGCAACTGACCTAACAGTTCTCCTGTTGTTATGTCATCGTATACAGGATCACCACGTCTGGTAAGAATACCTTCATCTCTTGGGTAACGTACAATAGCCCTGTATGCGTTACGCACTGCACCGGGCAACATGCTCTCTACACCTCTTTCAAAATCACCGTCTTGTAACTCTTGTGCACCTTTCAAGAATCTGGAACCCACACTCCAAGCAGGGCCACCCAGATAGAACATAAATGTTTCTTCTGGAGATGGGTCATTGTTGAACCTGTTTGACTGTACTACGAGATTAGATAGTCCTACCCTTTGCGAAACATCTAACCCAGTAACCTCAGATATAACACCTTTATACCATCCCTCTCCGATGTACTTACGAACTATGGTATCCGCATCGTCTTCGTCTTCATCCAAGAACAAGTTAGCTATCATCGATACTGCACCGTACAGCGGTAGACCCTGCACCCCGGCAAAGAACAGCGCACTGAGATGTATACCTACTAACTGCTTAAATGCTTGGTTGCGTAGCTCTTTGTTACCTGCGAAGTGAGCATCTATCATCTCCTTGCCTGTTCTCAGCATGATGTAGTACATCTGTATTCCGTATGTCTTATACATCAGAGCTATACGTCCTATACCTTTCTGGGCATAACGAGGAGCTGTCTCTAGTACGGAACCGCCGTTTACATCCTGTGTTTGGTTCAATGCTTCTATTGCAGCCGCTTTTCTATCCGCATCAGTTATTGTGCCTTTCTGAGCTTTTACTTTCTGAAGCTCTAAATTATAAGCGGCTACCATCGTAACCTGACGGTTCATAAGTTCTGCTTGGTGGAACATGATTGCAGACGTAGAGGCCACTTTATCCATAAAGGTGGTAGCACGTCCTGACTCATCCAAGCCCATCGTGTCTGCTAGAAAAGATGTATTGAGCTGTGCCTGACTAGCTGCTAACTCTACAACTGGTTTTATATTCTCTAGCTCTTTAATCTGTGCGTCTGTTAGATCTTTATCCTGCCTTACTGAAAATATAATCTCGTCGTTTGGCCCTCGTTCAGACGTGTAGTAGTTGTCTAGTGAGGCCAGAGATAGCTGATTCTTAGTGCCTCCCTCTAAAGTCGGGAAAGATTTTGAGAACCCACTACCGCCAAATATGCTGTACGCATCAGCGAATGCTTTGTTTGTTGCACCTAGTCCGTATTTAGCAGACAACATAGGTATAGCGAACAAAGGTATCTGTGAGAGGTTAACCAGCGAGGCAGACGTGTTGAATCCTATCGTGTATATAAAAGCAGCTCTGTTTAGCTGTTTTGCTAGTCCGTCCTTTGGTGGGTTTATAGCAAAGCTTGCACGTTGCTCTAGCTCAGAAAGAATATCGTTGACGGTATCTGAATCGGCTTTTTCTCCTATCTCTGCTCTTATATCGTCCATCGTCTTACGTATTCTTGCACTGTTTTTCAGACGTTCTGTTTGTCTGGCTAAGTCATACGCTTTGGTGGTTGCAGCTAAGAAAGCATCCTCTCTAAAACCCGGTGTTTCTTTTCGTCTTTGTAACGCTTTCGCAAAAGACGATTCTGGTAGTGCTTCGATAAACAGACGCATGATCTGTGCCTGTGTTTCACCGTCAACACCGTTGGTTTGTAGTATTCGTAGTGTAGTTCCTACAAACGAGCTAGGAGGTGCATTTGTAAAGTCTGCCTGATCTGGACTGCGAAAATCTTTTATGCTGGCGTTAGGTATCTCAGGGTCATCCATGTATTCTTTCATGGCTGTTACTCTAGCCCCCGGCGTTTCATAGGCTTCTACTACAAACTCGCCCCCTCTCGTATAGGATAACCAGTAATCACCGTGCCTAGTAAGTGGGAAGTATGGATCTATGTTTGCCTCTGACAATAGCTTGGCGAAGATCTCATCTTTCAACGAAGCTTTACCTTCAGCATCAATATCAGAGTCATCTATCCTTCTCTCTAATACTTTTAACAGTCGATCATACTGGGCCTTGTACATATCTCTAAGGTCCGTGTATGCCTTCTGTCCGTCTTTACCTAGAGACTTCCAATCCTTCTGCATGGAATTCCATGTCTTTATCTTCTCTCTGTATAAGTCGGGATCTGCTGGCTCCCCTCTTTGTTGTTTTGCCTCCTCCGCTTTCAAAAGCTCTTCGTAAAAACTCACTGGTCTAGACGGATCTACTTTCTCTAGGGTGCTGGAATAAACAAGCTTGTTAAACGTGTTTATAATCTTAGGTGCTCTTTCTTTGGTCTTACTGATCCACTCACCTATGGGAGTAAGTATCTTTCTAACACCTTCTTCAGCAATATTTAAATCACCACGCTGGTTTAGTATGGCTTCATGCAACCTCATTGCTGACTTAATGCCGTAACGCTCTGCAACTTCTGCTAGAGCTTTTGAAGGAAGAATACCCAGACTTATCTTCTTTGCACCCTCTGGCAGCTTGCCTTGTCCAGATAGCAGTGCTTCTGCTTCATTCTTAAAATTAGTAGCAGAAACTTTATTGATCGTCTTCTGCGTTTTACCAACCTCTTCTGCTACCTGCTTCGCGTCATCAGGAGTTGACATCTCACTAAGAGGTTTATTTATTTCTAGTAACTGTCCTGTTTCTTGATACTCTTTAAGTTTAGCGGCATACGCTTCTTTTGGTTTTAAGAGGCTTTCATTTATACGTAGAAGCTCATCAAATGCGGTATAGGTTTCTGGAGGAAACCCTAATAGCTGCCTGATTTTATCTACCATGTAGTAGTACGCACTGACTACTTTACCTAC
>TARA_R100001591_G_scaffold75480_2_pt1 | contig 10391 bp, 8 predicted proteins | sample TARA_R100001591 | Tara Oceans TARA_R100001591 (sample SAMEA2622725) | marine metagenome | biome: marine biome (ENVO:00000447); feature: surface water layer (ENVO:00002042); material: "saline water (ENVO:00002010), including plankton (ENVO:xxxxxxxx)" | depth 5 m
TATCAGTAAAGCGAATATTATCTACCTGTATATCGCCTTGATAAAAAGTTCCACTAGTACCATTTTCATAAGCAAATACAAGCCTACCGTTAGTATTTGCATAACTACTTAGACTATGTGTATATGTAGTCCAACTAGAACTTTCTCCAGTTAGTGTATTAAGTAAGTGCATCTCATAATAAGATTGTTCAGTAATAGATGGATTAGTAGAAGTATCACTTATTGTCACTGTAGAACTAGTGGCTACAACAGTACCAGTTGAACTACCAGTTCTCAGTTGTAATTGATAAGTCTCACTACCTTCTGTTGTACCATCTGCTTTATGTTGAACATACCAAGTTCCAGAACTACCAGTTAGTGTTATCGAACCAGAAGCACCTGTAAGAAAATCAGCAGGAGAAGTTGTTATATGATTTGTTGTAATGTAGTAAGTTGTGCCAGGAGTTCCTACAATAGTAAAAGTATCAGCAATACCATCTTCAGTAGGACTTGTTGTTGATGGTGTTATACTAACAGTCGATCCAGAAGTATCCTGTATAGTTACATCCACTGAAGCTACAGCAGTATTAGAAATACTGTTATCTGGATGTATTGAAAAGGTATAAAGTTCGTTACCTTCTGTCAGGCTATCTGAAACAGCATCTAACTGAAGACTAGCAGCACCACTAGAGTTTGTAGTCAAAGTTCCAAAACCAAGACCATACGATGACCCATCAGTCATAGCCCAATCGCCTTGATCATAGTTTCCACCAGCTTGCATCAGCCAGGCATAATCGTGGTTAGCTCTCCCAGCAACAGTAAAAGTTACTGTGTCTCCTTCATTAGGAGTTGTATCTGAGGCAGATACGGTAGGATTTGATATGGTAATAGTTGAGGAAGTAGCCTGTACAGTACCAGTTACATCACCTGTTCTTAATTGTAGCTGAAAATTTTCACTTTCTGTAGAATCAGTATCTACTTCAGTTGTTAGAGTAAAACTACCTGCTGCATTATTAACGGTAGCTTCATAATATGGTATGCCAGAAATACTACCAGTTTCATTGGCAAAATCATTGACACCAAGTCCACCACTTAGTGATGATACAAGAAAGTAAACTGTTGTGCCATCAGATTCAGGTGCTGTAAAATTTACAGTTATTGAATCACCTTCCATGACACTAGTAGCTGATGGTGTTACACTGTAAGAAGCACCACTAGCACTATAATATTCACTGAAAGAGTTGGATGTTTGATCGGCTTTACTAATTAAGGCTCTAATATCTGTATCATTCAAACTAGCTTCAGTGCCAGTACTGCCACCTGCTTCTACATGAATATCATCTAAGCTTATTTGTCCACTAGACTGAAGAGGCATTTTTTAATTCCTCAACTTCAGCTTTTAATTCTTTTACTGATTCGATAAGGATTGCAATAACTGCATTATAATCAACAACTAAATGCTCTTCATCTGTGTTTAAATCTTTAGTAGTGCCAACAGCTTCGGGTAGTACTTTTTGTAGTTGCTGTGCTATAACACCTGCACCAGGTTTGCCATTACGCTTCCAGTTAAAAGTAACACCATCTAACTGTGTTAAACTGTCTAAACCACTAACAACTTCTATGTTTTCTTTTAAACGTTCATCTGAAGATATACTAGTTGAAAATGCTGTTATGTTACCATTAGAATGAAATACTTCATTTAGTCCTTCCATTCTAAACATTTCAGTACCGCCCCAGAAGAAACCTAGATTATGAGTACCATTGTTCCATTGAGCATAGTCTTGAGTATCATTATGATCACCCCACTCTGGAGAATAAATTCTATCATCAATCCAAGCATCTTGCCATCTTAACGATGAGTTTCCAAGACTAGAAGAGCTAGAAGTTCTTATAAGGTCACTGTTTGTATCATAGTGTGCTAATTCATACCAATCTCCAGCGTGAGAAAAGTACGCTGCTCCTGCAGAATGAACATGTGCAAACATGCCATGATAAGTAGAAGCAGAAGGTAGATCTCCAATAGATTGATACAGATTAGCAAACAGTATTCTACTAGCACCAAGATCTACATCACCACTGGTAGCGTCTTTTAGCACCATATCTTCCGTAGCAGGAGTTACAAAAACAACAGAATCTCCACTAAGGTCTAGCAGAGATCCTGTACTACTTTCTAGTAGCGTTCTTGATAATGTATTTCCGGAAGATGTAAAAGTACCGTTACCAATTTCAAAGGCATTTCCATCTTCTATAGAGTAGCGAACGACATCTCCATCAGATATGCCACCACTTGAAAATGTTTGGAATCCATCCTCGGCATTTCCAATAGTTATGGTTCCAGTTCCTGTAGTTGCAGTGGCACATTTTATTCTGTTGCCAAGTGTAAAAGCAGCCATTTAATTTCCTATGATAGCTGAATGACACCGTTACTTGCATCAAAGTCGATAGTAAAACTGTCACCGTCATTTAATGTAATGGATGAACCATAGTCGTAGTAACCCACTAATGGATCATCTGGCGATGTTACAGTATCATTGTAAATATAAATATACTGAAAAGGACCAACAGCACCACCTGAGGCAGTAAGAGTTAAGTCAGCTAACACTAGTTTATATGTACCGCCAGTTTGTGATGAAGATGTTGTAGTAATGTTTTGTGGGTTAGCACCCGATAGATTACCGTAGTTACTGATTTCAGTTAAGTTAGCGAGAACACCAGCACCATCACCTGTAGGAGGAGTTGATTCACTACCTGGTGTTGTATTGGTTAATGCTACTTTAAACTGATCAGTACCTAAGTTCATTTTTTCTACTGCATTTTCAACAAAGTCAGCGATTTTATTAAAAGTTGCCATTTGTTTTCTCCTTTACGTTATACGAATTATGGCGTTTGATGAGGTAGCTGCAGGAAACGATACTACAAAATCTGCACTAATAGATTTTTTTACTGTAGTAAAAGTAAGAACAGCTATTGCTTTATTGCTCTTAGAAGAGTTATATAACAGACATCCCAAAGCATTTACAGATACATCCTCAAATGTAACATCTGAAAAATCAGCGAATGCTGTTGCTCCATCTAACGTTATAGAAGCTCCGCTAACAATATTACCACCTGACGTATATCCTGCTCCTGCTGCTTCATCTGAGCCAAGGTCAGAATAATTGGTGGTTGCGCTGCCATAAGTTCCACTGGGAGAACCTTTTATTAAGGCGAGCTTTAATGTGTCAGTGTCTAGATCGTGAACACCTCCAAGGAGTTCTTGCTTGAATGTATTACACATAGATGATGTTATAGACATGACCGCTTCTTAATTAGATAATGCACAAGGAGGCCAGCACTAAGCCAGCCTCCAAGTTTAGCTTGATTAAGCAGCGTTGTAGATAGCTGACACCAATGCTTGTGGGCGTAGAATCTTACGTCCATAAAGGTGCATACCACGTACAATGTCTGCGAATGAATCAGGATCACGATAGTTTTCAACTTTGTTGATCTGCTCTGCAGATGCAACTGCGTCTTCTTGACCGCCTAAGATAACACCGTAGTTACTATCTTGTGCTAGTGCGCCAGATGTACCTGGACCTGTACCTTTAGCAGGTAGGTTGTTAGATACATGGACTCTGAATCCGTGTAAGTTGTTCATCACTAATCCGTTCTGTAGACCTGATCCACCAAAGTCTGCATTGAGAAGACGTGAGTCTTCATCTTTTAGCATTTCCATGAATACTGGATCTACTACTAACCAACGTCCACGTGAATCAACATTTGCTGTATCCATTTGACGTGCCATACGTGCGACAACTGTCAATGGTGATACAGTAGCTGATGATAATGAAGTAGCACCAGGTAAACGTGTTGCTAGTGGTATTGAATCACCAGTAGCATAGTTTGTAGATGCTGAGTCTGCAGTGCCTAATTGACCCATGTCAGTAGCATCTAATTGGTTTGCCTTCAAAAATTCACCGTTGATCTCACCTGCAGTCGGGTGCTGTGCAGTGCCCGAAGAAGAGGTGATTAAGGCTCCTGATGTGTCGTAGCCTGACATATATGACAATAAGTCTACATCCATAGCATCAGCCATTTTGTAAGCTGCTCTATTTGCAGCAAGGCTTGAGAAGTCTACTGATGCAAACTGATCTTCAATGTCATCCATTTTAAAAGCAAAGTAGTTAGCTTTATCAATGGTCAGTGTAAATTCACTGTCATCAAGATCCTGTACAGTGATAGCTGTTTTACGCTCAAGAGCGTTGACTGTTACGTCTGGCTCTTTTTGGATTCTTACAACATCACCTTGATTAGCAATCTCTCCGAAGTAGGAGTTGTTTGTGATTGCGCTAGCAATAGCCGCTTTTCGCAGAGCGATTTGGGCTTGCTTGGAATAGATTATCGGGCTAAAATTACCGTCAAATCCTGTTTTGCCTGAGGCAACTGAAATAGCCATAGTTAATTCTCCTTTATAGATATGGCGTGAAAAGTGACACTACATATCCACTACAAGAGGCTCTTCGTTTTTGGGTAGTCAGCTTGAGCTTTGAGAATGCGCTTTCTCTCTGCGCTGGGCCAATACTAGGAGGTAAGTCTTTTTGTGGCTAGTGCTTGATTAAGCATACACACTAATGTTGTGTATATACTATAGTTTTATCTACAATAAATAGTTTGTCAACTACTTTTTTGTAATATCGTAGATAAATTTTCCGGAGCGTTGGGCTTCCATTATTTCTTCTGCCCTCTTCTCATATTCTTTTATAGACATGTTTGCTACTTGTGACTCTCTAATGTACTTACTAGTATCATCAGGATCAGGAGTAACTGCACCTTTTGTTTTTACAGAAGATGCTGCTGCTTTGTCTGTAGCTTGTTTTTCTCTTTTCTTAATTCCTTTATCTGCTTTGTACAGATCAATTACACGAGAAACAGACTTAGCATCGTCTACATTTTCATAAAGAGCGTCTTGAACCCACTTAGGTTGCTCATCTGCCCATTGATGAAATTTGTCATCCGTTCGTATTTCTTCAAAGTCTGGATGTAGTACAAAGAGTTCTGCTTCTGCTTTTTCTCTTCTAGCATCTGCACGTAACTCTTCTATCTCAGAAAGACGTTCTTCTATTTCAGAAGCAGCAGACTTTGATTTTTTGTCAGCTAATCCTTCAATGATGGCAGCTATGTCAGGATTCTCTTTTGACCAAGCTTCTAGCTCCTCATCACTTTTAGGTAGCACAAGTTCATTGTTTGCAGCTTTGTTTAACTGAGATTCTAGCTCTTGTATTTTAGCTGCGTATTCTTCTTCTTTTCTTTGTTGATGTCTGCGTAGATCACCATAACGTTTCTTGAAGTTTTTTTCTTCGGCACTTAGTTCATCTTCTTCTTGTGCTTCTGTTTCAAGTTCTTCTTCTTGTTCGGTATCACTCTCTGCCTGAACTGGTTCAGTCTCAACTTCTTCGCTATCGGATTTGGCCTCTTCTTCTGGTTCATCTGTTTCACCTCTGACTTGCTTCATTAGAGCTTCTAATTCAGCCTCGTCTTTTTTAATACGTTCATTATTTCTATCATATGAAGCAGAACGCATAGGAACTTTCTTTATATTTACTTGTTCGTGTATCATTGTTTCGGCCATTTATTTTCTCCTTATGTTGGGGCCAGCACTATGCTGGGTAGCCTTATAGTTATTTGGATTTTGGTTTTTTAACAAGACCACCTTTTTTCAGTCCTGTTATACCGAAGCGACTATCTAATTCTGCGCCGCCTTGTTTTTCTTCATCAGTTAGTCCTTTTGTTGCAGTTTCAACAAACGCTGTTTTAGTTTCGTTAGGTCTTCCAGCTAGTTTATCTCTACCTCTTTGACCAAACTCAACAAGTCTAGTATTATCTTCTCTGTCTTTTTTCCTTTTTGCTACTACGCGATCCACACCAAATGCTTTTATGGCAGCCTTTGCTGAAGCCTCGTCAGACTCGGATTTGAAACTTGGAGTCACGTTTGTTGGAACGTAAGGTTCGGTAGTGTGCGGAGTCATGTTAGTGTCTAGTTCTGGTGTATATCCTTTTTCAGGAACAGCATCATAGCCTCCAATATCAACTCCTGGAGTTGCTTCTGCCTCATCAACTTTTTTATCCTCAGGAGTAATTCCTGCTTTCTTTTCTTCCTCTTCATCTCCACCAAAAAGTCTCTGTATTAATCCAGGCTTATCTGCCTGTGCTGTTTCAAGAAGCCCTTGTAGAAACTCTTTTTCATAGATGGGCATATCATCACCGCCCTCTTCTAACCTACGCATAAGTTCAGCTTCTGTTTTCTTTGCTTGATCATACATAGCAAATTTAGTAACAAGTCCTATGACAGGATTTATTAATCCCATTCCAGCAGCAATCATATCTCCTTTTAAGCTTGTTTGATCTTTTACCAGTTTAGCTAGTTCATCAACACTTAGAGATCTATAATCTACAGGATTTGGTATTACTGTTTGGTTTTTATTATCATCTGAGGAGCCACCTCCTCTACCACCACCTGATATAACCTGTGCTACATCTGAATCTACTGGTATTACAGCTCCATCCGAAACAGGAAAATATCCATCAGGAATAGGAGTAATAGGTTCTCCATTCAAGAACATTATAATAATTTTATGTCCAGCATCGTTTTGATATTCACGAGCTTCCATTACACCTTGAGTATTTTCTAAGAAGTCAGATGCAAACCCTTCTCCAAAACCTCCTGGATTTCCTTCTTGAAAGATCTCATCGTCTTTAACTACTCCACCTTCATCGAAGCCAGGAAAATTTATACGATCTGCAAAAGTTTCTTCTTCTTTTTTAGGCATACCTCTGTAAGCTCTACGAACGCTGTCATTAGCACTAGAGTTACGTATAGGTTTATTTCTTGTTGGCTCTGGTTCTGTGCCATACTTACGAGCAGCACGTTCCATAGGATTTCCTCTAAAGCCAAAATCTATTTTAGGTTTTCCTGTCGTGTCTCTAGCATCAGCGTCACGTCTTTCTCTAAATTTTTTTAGCATAGCTTCAAAGCGATTTTTAGTATCGCTACGTTGCTTTGCTCTTTCTCTTATAGCTTTGTATGACCTGTCTCTAGGCTTGCCATCATCATCATCTATGTCGCCCCGAATGATTCTAGAAAAAAACTTTCCTAAAAACGCACCGTCCATATTTTCTAAAACTGGACCACCGTCATTCATTTCTTCTGGTTCTTCGTTACCATCATCTACGATTTCTAGATCTTCAAGTGTTAAACCAAGACCAGTTGTATCAGGTTGCGGCTCTTCATCTACAGGCTCACCACCTAAACGATCAGTGGCTTCCATTCTTAGAAAGCCTATCTTAGCCGCTGCACGTAAATCTTCAAAAAGTTTTATGCCCCAGTAATTAACAACATCAGCAGGTACGACATATTCACCTTCACTTAACTGAGCTGGTATGTCATCTCTTACATTCTCTGCAGTTGAACCTATTGGTATAGGATTTCCAGATACAGGATCAAAACCTCTTGTGTCACCAAACTCATCTATTTCTCTCTCTTCAGCCATTATTTAGTGTCTCCTTCAGTAGCTTTAACTTTCTGAGTACGTCTATTGCGCCCTGCTGTCTGTACATTGTGGTTGGATCATTTGCAGATTCTAATGCACGTTGTCTCATGTAAATTAATTCATCTAAGTGTTTTTGAAATTGTTCGTAACATTCTTTATCATTGACCAACTGCTTGAGGTGCATCGCCTGTAAATCCTTCTTCTCCAGGAACAGGTGCTGTACCTGTGCCTATCTGTGAGCCTCCACCTCCTGATGTATCAGAAACATCCTGTGGACCTTGCCCTTCACCTTCACCTTGAGGTGCTGCTGGAGTTTGAAAACCCTTTAATATTTCTGCTTGAATTGCTGCATCAGCCATAGAGTTAGTTACCTTGTTAGGATCTAAATCCATACTCTTAGCAATCTCACGTATAATATAATCCATTTTTGCAAAAGGTGCAAGTACTGGATTTTGTGCAACCTGCAAGAACTGCATTAATCTTTGGCTGCGTACTTCGTTAGCCATCAAGCTTTCCGTACCTGATGCATGTACTTCTAGGTCACCACGTATATCTTCATCAAAATCAAATTGCATATTAAATGCAAAGAATGCCTTACCTAAAGGACCGATAAGATAATCATCCACATTTTTAACAACAGTACGGATACTACCGTTAGCAGCAGACATAAGCATAGAGATTCCAGAAGCAGTACGCCCAACGCCCGAAATTCCTGTTTGACCATGAGCAAAAGATGGGAATCCTGTGCTTTCATCAGCTAACTGCCTCGCTTTATCAAATAGTTGCATATTTTCATTTGCTACATTTGGAAACTTAGTACCAAATATTCCTTGTCCTGGTGCTCCACCTTGTCTTCTAAATACTTTTCCTGGGTACACAGATAGGTCTTGGCCTGGAACTAGGTTAGTCTCATCTACTTCTATAATAAGATTACCAGATAATGCAGCATTGTCAATAGCCATTCTCATAAAGCCATTCATTAATGTTTGCGTATCGTCCATGTTTTCAGCGATACCAACACCAAAGAAAGAGTATGGATTATGTTCGTATGGTACAGCATAATATGGAATACGTGTAGGCTTGAATGGGTTTAGTACGAACCGTAGCACTTCTCCATTAGAAGACCATATGTTGCAATTAATCTGATCTAAATCTTTAAGTTCTTCAGGTATGTTTACACCGTGTTCTTTTAGTATTTTAGTGTCTACATAACCCCAAAACTCTAAGACTTCCCAACGCTCGGATGAAGGATTAGTATCGTCATCCTCCATAGTCATTTCCCAATACTTTAAATTGTAGTCTGGTCCTTTAGCTATAGCTTTGTCTACAGAGTCTTCCATAAAGAAAGGACGTGATTTTAAAGCACGTAGTTGTGTGCCAGACATTTTATGTCTTTGTACAACATACTCAGCATCATTCATAAACTTTGCTTCAGGGTCTGGATAAAAATCCCAGATACTTACATGACTACACTCTGGTACTGTTTTAACTATAGGATCGTATTCGCCATCATTATCCCAATTAGGATACTCTTTATCTACAGCAAATGGCCCTTTCATTACACCTGTGCCCAGCAAAGCCATTTCAAATGCCATACTTCTTAGGTGAGTATTTGCTCCGCTTTCTTGTAACTGATCATGTATTTTCTTTTCCATCTTTTTTGCTGCAACATGTGCAGGATGAAATGTAACTGTTGTGTTAGTAGTACCGTCACCCTCCACTATCTTTTCAGATACAGAAGATAATTTTTTCTCCAGCCCACCAAGTCTGCCTTTCATGTCTTGTAGTGTAGTTCCTGGCCGTAAAGGAGTAACTCCATCTATCAAAAAATTATTAGCAGGTAAGTCTTCAGTGACAGCTTTTAATTTATTTCCTGCCTTTTCTGCATTAGGGTCTATGTTTATATGCACAGACTCAGCTACACCCTCAGGTAAAACAGAAGGGTTTACAGATAAAGGAAACTTGTTATTGCCAAATAGTACATCAACGATTTGACCATACGCCGCTAGTGTTTTTGTTTTTGTTACCTTTACAAAAATTCGTGACTTTTCTGTGTCTGTAAATTGTACATCAGAACCATATAGTCCACGATAATTACGATATGCTTTAAGCCATCTATTCTCATCAGCATACCTAGCATCTTCTGCACGTTTGTATCTATCTTCAACAAAACTAATTACACTAGATTTTTGTTCAAAAATACTGTCAGTACTGTCTTCTGCAGCTACAACATCATCTGTTTCAAACATCTCTTCTTGTTCAGCCATTATATTCTTCCTTGTTAAAACAATCAAATTGTATGTCGTAGTATGGATTGTTTCTAAACTTATTCCAGTTGGAAGAGTCTGCCATACTCATACACTGCTCTTTTGTAAACATTTCTTGCATCACATACTGATTACCTGTATATACCCAATCAGTTCCGTTATTGCCCCAAATACTTACTACTAATACAAAAGCTTTCATTTATTTTTTCTCCAAGGTCCGTTGTCAAAAGCAGCTTGCTCTTCACAGTTAGGACATGTGGTGTTCCACATATTCGTGTTGTAGGTTATCTCGCACTTAGGACAAGTTACTACTACATCAGTATCCGAATGTTGTGTCACTAGCTTGAAATCCTGTTCTTTGTTTTGCAGGGTTGTAATCCCATATGCTGCTTCTAGGTCTGGTCATTATACCATATCTTAATGCATCATACAAGTGGTCTTCTGCTTTTGTATCTACATCCTCTAAGTTTTTCTTGTCTAACGGTATGCTTGGTATTTGGGATATTGTATTAACACAGTTATCCATAAATACTAGCATGGGCTTTTCTAAAAAATCATCTACTTGTAAACGTCTATGTATTTCGTTTTTACCTGCGATACGTGAGCCTCTTGAGCGATC
>TARA_R100001591_G_scaffold20907_1_pt1 | contig 10333 bp, 11 predicted proteins | sample TARA_R100001591 | Tara Oceans TARA_R100001591 (sample SAMEA2622725) | marine metagenome | biome: marine biome (ENVO:00000447); feature: surface water layer (ENVO:00002042); material: "saline water (ENVO:00002010), including plankton (ENVO:xxxxxxxx)" | depth 5 m
TATTCAGAAGCATTTGCAGATATCATGTTAAGAGGTGGTAGAACTAGAGAAGGTCAAGAGTTGTGGACGGATACAACACCACTTGGTGAACAAATAGAAATTGGAATGAGACATGTAATTAAAACATTAAAACCTACAACTGCACCTTTTGAAAGAACAATAAAAGGTATAAGAAAAATACCAGGAAAAGGACCAGAGATTTATGAAGTTCCAAAAGAGCTTGCAGGTATCTTTGGTTTTAGATTAGAAAAAGTTAATCCAGAGAAAGCATTAGGTTTTTATTTATATGATCTTAGACAAGGTCAATCAGAGGCTACTAAACTATTTACTGGTGGTAAATTTGGTGTGTTATCTGGTGAACCTAAAACACCAAAAGATGTAATTGAAAGATACTTTGTTGCAAATAAAGCTTTGTTCGATGTTAGAAAAAATGCACAAAAACATTTATTAAACGCTATAAAATTAGGTGTTAATCCAAACAAACTAGAAGATATATTTGAAAAAAGAGGTATACCAAAAGGATTACTAGATAGTTTATTATCTGGTGAGTTTAAACCTTTCTTTCCATCAGAAAAAATTCAAGAGCGATTTCAAGATATTGCATTTGAAGGTGGACAACCAAATCCATTTGTGGGTGCTGAGAACACGCTTGAAGCTATGAGAAATCTGATGGAGACACAAAATTTATATGGAGATTTTAATTTAGAGTTAGAAGATTTTTTACCAGATACTGACCCAGGTGGTCAATCTGCATTACCACCAACAGATATGCCAAGCTCTGAAGTAATACAAACATCACAAATGCCCGCAGGTATGAATCAAGGATTGACTGCAGTAGAAAACGCTTTACTATCTGATGAGGAGAAACAAATTAGATTAAGACAAAGAGGATTAGCATAATGCCTAACGGCGATAAACTTAGACCAAAAAATACAAGAGAGCATTTACTCGCTATTTACGGGTATATAACTGGTATCAAAAAAGATATGAAACATATGCATAATGGTATTCACGATTTGGGCGGTAAGATAGACAAGATCTATTGGGCATTATTAGCTACAGTGGGGGCTGTAGCACTTTTATTATTGGAGAAGATATTTGACAAAGGTTGGTTTTAAATCCACTCTCTAAAATCTTCATCCATAATTTTATTTGCAATATTAACTTTGTTACGTAAAGCTTTTACGATTCTTGCATCAATAGTATCTTCAGCCATAATATCTATGTAGGTCATTTTTTGTGTCTGACCAATACGGTCTATACGTGCTTCTGATTGTTGTCTCTTTTCAAGATCATAACCATTTGAAAAGTAAATCATATTACTACCGGCAGTTAGAGTAATACCATAACCGCCGGTATGGGTGGTTCCAACAAAGAATCTACATTTAGGATCTGTTTGAAATCTTTTTATATTTTTTGATCTAGCGTCTGTATCTGTTGCACCATAATAATCTACAACAGCCTCATCACCATATACTTTTTTTATTTCTTTTATAATTCTTCTAACATCATGGGTATAGTGAGACCATATAATACTTTTACCTTCAACGTTTTCTAATATGCTCATTAGTTCTGTTAAACGACTACAAGGTATATCTTTTATTGTGCCATCATCTGCAGTAAAGTGACCACAGGTTATTTGATGTAGACGCATAAGTTGTGTCATAACTGTAGCTGAAGACTGCATTTTATTATCAAGAAATGCAATGGCTTCTTTTTTCATTTGTTCGTATACCTTCTTTTGTTCTTTTGTAAGTTCAACATAGTGTTTTACATAAGACTTAGAAGGTAGGTCTAGACAATCCTCCTTTAGTATTCTTTTTGAAAACGATTTTATTTTTTCTGATAACTCTCCAAGATTTCTGTAGCCTACAACTATTTCTACCTGACGGCCATTTACCTGAATTTTTTTGCAGATCGAATATCTAGCACGAAACGTATAGTAAGATTGATGGTCAAGGAGCCAGGGATCAAGAAACAGGCATTGACTAAACAAATCTAACGGTGATTTAGTTACAGGAGAACCTGTAAGTATTCTTCTATATTTAGAGTTTGGTCTAAGTGATAAAATATTTTTTGTTCTATTTGATGTAGGTGTTTTGATTGTAGTAGATTCATCTATTGCAATCATAGTTTTATGACATGATAAAAATTTTTGTGCAAACTCTGTACCATTACCAGATGAAAAAGCTTCTACATTCATAATTAATATATGCAAATCAGTTTCTGATTTAAATAAAGTATTTAAAATATTTTGTTGTTTTTTTGATTTATCAGATGTCTTCCAAAGCACGATTTTTTTAGAAATATGTTCTGGTAAATGTGTAGGTATTTCTTGATCATACCAATTTTTATACACACCTTTTGGAGCAATTAATAAAAGCCCATTTATCAAGCCTTTATCATATAAAATAGCTGCATTATCTAATAATACTTTAGATTTACCCGTGCCCATCTCCATAAAATATGCAAAATTTTCTTTGTCCCAAGAAGCTTTTAATGCATCTAATTGATGAGCATATGGCTTAGTCTTAAATTTATAGTTCATAATTTGCTTTTTCTTTCTAAAAGTGTATATAATATTAAAAAGAATAAAAGTCAATGTCAAAAGTGTATTTAGTCCAGGATATTCCTGTCGATAGAGAAACCGGTCAACCCAAATATAACGTAATGGGCGCACAAAAATATGGTGATATAGAAGTTATGTTACCAGCAAAAGCACAAATGATTTTTTCTCCTGGTCCACTTATCTTTCAAATACGTGATAAATTAAAAAATTTTACAACCAATGATTACTTATTGCTTTCTGGTGATCCTGCAATTATTGGTGTTACTTGCTCTATTGTTTCAGATATGACTAACGGCAAGTATAAATTATTAAAATGGGATAGACAAGAAAAAACATACTATCCAATAGAAATAAATATTTTCCAAAAATAGTTGACAAAATAAAATTATCCTATATATACCCTTTTACGAAAGGCAAATATTATGATTGATTTAAGACAGGATGCTCCGGATCAAAGCGATGTAATTGATCCAAAAAAATTATCTGAAGAGGTAGAGAAATTAAAATCTATACGTTCTCAGATTGAAGAGTTAGAAGACAGAGTTAAAGATCTGAAAGAAGATGAAAAATATTTTGGTTGTGTTATTATTCCAAAGTTGATGGAAGACATGAACTTAAAGAGTTTAAAACTTCGAGATGGTTCAGAACTATCTGTTAAAAAAATTTACAGTGCCTCAATAAGAGCTGATAAAAAAGCAGAGGCAATAAAATGGCTTCGTGACCAAGGTCTAGGTGATATTGTAAAAAATAATATTATAGTAACATTTGGCCAAGGCGAAGATAACAAGGCTGCCAGATTGGCTAGTCTTGCGAGGGAGCATGGCTATGAGCCGACTCAAGAAGAGAAGGTTCACCATGCTTCACTCTCAGTAGTGATGAGGGATGTCAAAGAAAAAGGAACTGAGATACCTTCTGATCTATTTTCTACGTTTGATGGAAGTCAGACGAAGATAAAAAATAAATAATAAATAATAAATAATAAGGAGTAAATATGGACACACAAATCCAAAAAAAGAATAGTGCTGGTGCACTATCTACAATCAACCTAAGAGCAGATTCAGGAAGAGGAACTGAAGAATTAAAGTCGGATGATGTATCAACACCGATCTTAAAAATTCTTCATCAACTATCTCCTGAGTGTAACTCAAGAAATGCAAAACATGTAAAGGGTGCAGAACCTGGCATGATCTATGCTGCTAGTTTTGGTCATCTAATAGATGGTCAAAAAGGTCTAGACATTGTTGTAGCACATACACAAACTAGATATCCTGAATGGCAAGAAAGAGGAGACAGCGCAGCTGCTCCAGTTGGTACTCATCTTGAGATACCTGCAGATGCCACTGAGGAAAAAAATGGTAGATGGAGATTACCAAATGGCAACTACGTTGAGAAGACTATGTACTTCTATGTAATTGCAATTGTAAATGGTGAGAGCAGAAAAGCTGTTATTGCAATGAGATCTTCAAACTTAACTCCAGGTAGAGAGTTAAATAATTTGATTGCTAACTTGAGAATGACAGATTCAAAAGGTACTTTCCAACCGGCTGCTTACACAGCAGTGTTTAATCTAAAAACAGTTGGCAAAAACTGGGGAGATAAAAGTTGGCATGTATACAAACCATCTTTGGTTAAGATGTTAGATGTTTCTGATTCAAAAGAAGCAGAGTTGTATACTATGGCACAAGCTTTTCAAAAAGATGTTTCGAAAGGTGTAGCGAAACCAAAGTATGAAAAGGTTGAATCTCAAGGTACAAAAGATATTATCTAATTGTAGCTACGGTGGCGGCTAAGCGAGAGTGGATCCGCCACTTTAAATCATGACAGGACTAATGAACGAATACATTAAGCATTTTACGGGCTTAAAAAGAAATTATGGTGTGTGTAAAACCAAAGAGGGTTTTATAGACCCAGAGTCAGGTAAGAAAAGATATCCACATGAGTGGGCACAAACAGATGTCCTTGATCAAGATTACATTGATCACTTAGATGGTGTTAAATCTATTGGCATACAACCATGCACAGATGAAGGCACGGCTAGATTTGGTGCAATAGATGTAGATAAATATCCAATTGATAGAAAATTTTACTTAGAGATAATACAAAATAAAAAGCTTCCGATCATACCTGTCCTGTCGAAGAGTGGTGGACTACATTTATATGTGTTCACCACTGAATTTGTAAAAGCAAAAGAAATAAGAGATTTTTTAGAACAGGTTCTATTTTTATTTAAACTTCCTATAAGCACAGAAATATTTCCAAAACAAACTTCACTTGGAGAAAATGCAGACGGTGAAAAGACAAACGGTAACTTTATAAATCTACCTTACAACTCTGGATCAAGAAAAGCATTGATGCCCACAGGTGAAGAAATGAATATAGAAATGTTTTTGAAAGTAATAGAATCTAATGCCCAAACAAGCGATCAATTAAAAGATATACAAAAAAGAATTGTACGAGAGGAGATATCAGGTGGAGGTCAAGAGTTTGAGGAAGGTCCACCATGTTTAGCAATACTTACTAAAAGTAAAATGAAAGATGGTAGAGATAGATTTTTATATAACTACATGGTGTTTGCTAAAAAGAAATATCCAGACAAATGGCAAGACAAAATTATAGAGGCTGCAAGAAATTATTTTGAATTTGATAGTAAGTGGACCGATATTGAAGTAAGTAAAAAGATTAAAAGTTGGACTAAAGAAACAAAAGGACATACTTGCAGTGATCCTTTGCTAGCACCAGTATGTGTTAAATCAGAGTGTGTAAAAAGAAAGTATGGAATAATATCTGATAATAAAACCATGTATCCTAAACTATCAGCTTTACAAAAATTAAATATAAAACCTGTACCAGAATGGTATTTTACTGTTGAAGATGACAAGGGACAAACAAAACAAATACACGCAAAAAACATAGCTAGAATAGAAGGACAGAAAGAAATGAGACAATTGTTGATGGAACAAGCACATTTAGTGCCACCAACAATAAAAGCAAATGAGTTTTATACAATAATAAAAAATTTATTTGAAGATACTAAGATAGAAATATTAGAACCTGCACAAGGTACAAATCCAACGGATGTTTTAAAAGAACATATAAGAAGATACATTAATGAACCGCAAGCAAAACGATATACTTCATTCAAAAGTGGTAGGCCTTTATTAGATAAAGAGTATGCATACTTTGTTTATAATTCTTTTTATGATGATCTTAAAACATTTGAATGGAGAGAGTCTTCTGCAAAAACATCTCTAATGATAAAAAAATTATTTCCTAGTAAAAATCCAGAAGAACAAGCTAAGTTTGATCATACAAAAAGATTTCCTGGAAAAGACTCAAATGATAAACCATTTCCACCATTAAAAACTTTAAGAATACCATTAAAATATTTTGAAAAAGATGAAGATATAGATGACGATGTAGAATTTGAAAGTGAAGAGAATATTGTATAATGAATGATAAATTTGAGCAAGAGCAGATAGATTTAAAAGAAAGTTATCAACAATCTTTAAAAAACAAACAGGAAAGAAAAGTGATGAAAGATGATCTTATGGTTCAACAACAGGTTCAAAATGATTGGCAACATATGGTGGGTGTCATTTGTTTAAACCAGACAGGTAGAAAGAAAGTTAAAAAAGTATTACCAGGTTTTTTTGATAAATTTCCAACAGCAAGACATCTATTAAATTCAAACAAAGATACGATTGCAGAGATGTTAAAAGATTTGGGTATGAAACATGTTAGAGCAAACAGAATATGGAGGATGTCAGAAGATTATCTATCATGGGATGGCAAAGACGCAACAGAATTATTTGGCATAGGTAAGTATGGTAGTGATAGCTACAGAATATTTTATAAAAACGAGATACCGGATAATGTGCAAGACAAGGAACTTAAAAGATATATAAATGATTTATAAATATTTTGGACCACCTGGAACAGGTAAGACGTACAAATTAATTAGCAGAGCAAAAGCTTATGCAAGAATAGGCACACCTTTGCACAAGATAGGTTATTTTGCTTTTAGTAGAAAAGCTGCAGAAGTAGCTAGACAGAGAATGCCTGCAGAAGAAAAAAATTTACCATATTTTCAAACATTACATTCTTTCTGTTTTCATTTTTTAAAGATGAAAGAAGAAGACATCATGCAACCATTTCACTATGAAGCATTTGGTAAAGAAGTAAATGTAAAAGTAAAATATTCTGACAAATATAATAAGGAGGAGATAACATACTTAACCTGTGATAATCCCTACTTTCAAATGTTACAAAAATCTGTAAATAAATGTATAAAGATAGAGGATGAATATGACTCTGTGCAGAAGGATAAAAATATAGACTGGCCCATACTTAGAGACATAAGTAGAAATTTTATAAATTACAAAGATAAGAAACAATTGTTTGATTTTAATGATTTAGTAGATTTAACTATACAAAGAAGAAATGATAAAGACTTTCCAACTTTCAAAGCTATATTTATAGATGAGGCACAAGACTTATCACCATTACAATGGAAACTATTTGATGTGTTAAAAGAAAAAACAGAGGACATATATTTAGCTGGTGATGATGACCAGGCTATATTTGCGTGGGCTGGTGCAGATGTCAACAGATTTATTAATCAACCTGCAGACAAAGAAAAGGTTTTAATGTATTCAAAAAGAATATCAAGATCTGTGCAAGAGGAGTCTGAAAAAACAATAGAAAGAATATTAGGACCAAGAAAAGAAAAGAAATATTATGCTAGAGATTTTGAAGGACAAGTAGAAACAATATCAAATATAAATCAAGTAAATTTAACAAAAGGTAAATGGCTTATATTGAGTAGAACTATATCTAGACAATTAAAAATTGGAGAAGAATTAAAGAATAAAAATTTATACTATCAAACAAACAAAGGTAAAAGCTTTAAGGTTGGTTTATATAACTCAGCTATGCTTTACGATGATTGGTGCAAAAAGAAAAGGATATTACAAGAGAAAGAAGAGAAACAAATACAAGAATATTTAGGTGATAATTTATTTAACAGGCATTTAAATTGGTATGATCAGTTTGTAGAGGCAGATGAAAAAGAAAAACTTTATATAAAAAATATGATTGAGAATGGAGAGAAACTAGAACAAGATGCAAGAATATGGCTTTCTACAATACATGCAGCAAAAGGTGGTGAGGAAGATAATGTAATTTTATGTCTAGATTTAGGAGATAAAATTTTAAAAGCAATAAAGAAAAGTGAAACTCAACACGATGAAGAACATAGAGTTTGGTATGTTGCTACCACAAGAGCAAGAAATAATTTATATAAACTAAAAGCAAAAATACAAAGGAGAGGATATAAGCTATGAGTAAAGTTTGGGACAAGCAGCACGGCGGGAATCACTATCAAAAGTATAAGATTCAGCCAAGTAAGTTTGTAGTTGAGAATGAGTTGTTATACCCGGAAGGATGTGCTATAAAATATATAATAAGACATCGTGATAAAAATGGAAAGGAAGACATCTTGAAAGCGATACATTTTTTAGAAATGATTATTGAAAGAGATTATGAGAAATAAAACTAAAGAACACATTGATAAAGATATTACAATTAGTAAATATAAATTTCGTTTAGAAATATATCCAGCTTTAGTATCATGGGAGATATTTCCAAAAGGTTATGAAGCATGTCTTTATGCGTTAGAAAATAAAGATAAAATAAATAAAATTGTAAAACAAAAATACGTATTAGAAAAATGATTATACCTCAAACTGAATGGTTACAACCTACAGAATATCCTGATCTAAGGCAATACGAAGAGATTGCAATAGACTTAGAAACAAAAGATCCAGACTTAAAAAAATTAGGTACAGGTTCTGTTGTAGGAAACGGTGAAGTTGTGGGTATTGCAATTGCTGTAGAAGGATATAAAGGATACTTTCCTATTGCACATGGTGAGGGTCCTAACATGGACAGACAAAGAACTTTAAGATGGTTTAAAGATATTTGTGAATGTCCTGCTACAAAAATATTTCACAACGCTATGTATGACGTTTGTTGGATACGTAGTTTAGATATAAAAATTAATGGTTTAATTATAGATACCATGATTGCTTCATCGTTGATAGATGAGAATAGATTTTCGTATACATTAAACACCATATCTTGGGCTTATTTAAATAAAGGTAAAAATGAAACAAAACTTATTGAGGCTGCAAAAGAAAGAGGACTAGATCCAAAAGCAGAAATGTGGAAGTTACCTGCGCATGAAGTGGGAGCTTATGCAGAACAAGATGCAGAATTAACTTTAGAGCTTTGGCAAAAATTAAAAAAAATAATTATAGAAGATGACTTACAAGATATATTTAATCTTGAGACTGATTTATTTCCTTGTCTGGTTGATATGCGTTTCCTAGGGGTGCGGGTAGACGTGACAAAAGCCAATCAATTGAAAAAAGAATTGGCAACAAAAGAACAAAACCTATTGAGACAAATAGAAAAAGAATCAGGGATAGAGCCTCAGATATGGGCTGCAGCAAGTATCGCTCAAGTTTTTGATAAATTAAATTTGCCATATTCACGAACAGAAAAAACTGATTCTCCCTCTTTCACAAAAAATTTTATTTCTAATCACAGTCATCCTGTGGTTCGTATGATAGCAGAAGCAAGAAAAATAAACAAGGTTAGCACAACATTTATTGATACTATTTTAAAACATGAGCATAAAGGTAGAATCCATGCAGATATAAATCAAATTAGATCTGATGATGGTGGCACCGTCACAGGTAGATTTAGCTATTCAAATCCTAATTTACAACAGATTCCAGCACGTGATCCTGATACAGGACCATTAATTAGATCTTTATTTTTACCTGAAGAAGGTATGCGGTGGGGTTGTTTCGACTACTCGCAACAGGAACCAAGGCTTGTTGCACACTATGCTTTAAAATTTCAATTGCCTTCTGTAAATGACATCGCAGATTCATATGAAAATGATTCATCAACAGACTTTCATAGAATTGTTGCTGACATGGCAAACATACCAAGAAGTCAAGCTAAAACAATTAATTTAGGTTTATTTTATGGCATGGGTAAAGCTAAACTAATGAATGAGTTAGATTTAACAAAAGATAAAGCAGAAGAATTATTTTCAAAATATCATAGCAAAGCACCTTTTATAAAACAGTTAATGAATAAAGTTATGAACGCTGCACAAAATAAAGGACAAATAAAAACTTTACTTGGTAGACGTTGTAGATTTCCAAAGTATGAGCCTATACTACGTGGTAGTGACTGGGGTAAATATGTTCCAGCACAAGATGAAGAACGTATGAAAGAACTACAAGAGATGGGACCTTTTATTTTAGATGAAGAGGGTAACGTTACAAAAGAAAAAAACTATTGGCATAACAATCCAACTAGAAGAGCATTTACATACAAAGCATTAAATAAATTAATTCAAGGTAGTGCCGCTGACATGACTAAAAAAGCAATGTTAGAGTTATACAAAGAAGGAATTTTAGCACACATACAGATACACGATGAATTAGATTTTTCTGTTGTTAATGAATTAGAGGCTGCAAAAATAAAAGATGTGATGGAAAATGCAGTTGACTTAGAAGTGCCTAATAAAGTAGATTACGAATCTGGACCAAACTGGGGTGAAATAAAATAATTTACTATGTCTTATTTAAATGCTAACATACCGCCGATTTACTGTAAGATAAGAAGGGAATATTTATATGATCTTAAAAAACATAAAGGAGAGTCTGTTGACTGTGTTGTCTTTGG
>TARA_R100001591_G_scaffold260_2_pt1 | contig 10330 bp, 10 predicted proteins | sample TARA_R100001591 | Tara Oceans TARA_R100001591 (sample SAMEA2622725) | marine metagenome | biome: marine biome (ENVO:00000447); feature: surface water layer (ENVO:00002042); material: "saline water (ENVO:00002010), including plankton (ENVO:xxxxxxxx)" | depth 5 m
CTTGGCATCAGGTGCTTCGGTGGGCGATATTCTTCAAGTTCAACAATATGCTATTTAGGGATTTGACATGACTATAAACAGAAATTTATCAAAGTTTGCTGCAAAAGTTACCTCTTCAGGGACTTATGACATTGTAGAAGATACTAGTCCTCAATTAGGCGGTAATCTTGATGTAAACGGTAATGCAATAGTATCAGCATCAAATGCCAACATTGCAATCACACCAGACGGCTCTGGTAAAGTAATCATCGATGGACTTTCCCATCCAACAGCAGATGGCAGCGCAGGACATGTCTTGAAGACAGACGGTTCTGGCAATTTAGGATTTGCATCTGTTGGCACACTTTCTGGTTCAGGAATCCAAGATGTAGTAGATGATTCTTCTCCACAGCTAGGTGGCAACCTAGACGTTCAAGCTAGAGAAATAAACACAAGTACATCTAATGGTAATATAAAACTTAATCCCAACGGGACTGGTTGTGTTGAGGTAATGGGAGATGGCACTTCCAGTGGTACTGTCGGTGCAATACAACTTAATTGTTCAGTGAACAGTCACGGTGTAAAAATTCAAAGTCCACCCCACAGCGCGGGTTCTACATATACTCTTACACTTCCTGAAAATACTGGGAGTAATGGTCAGGCACTAACGACTAACGGTAGTGGTGTTCTTAGCTTTACAACAATATCAACCACCACAGACTTAAACGCTTTGAGTGCAGGTACAATCAACACAGCGAATGACAGCATAGCGTTTATTGATGCAGACGACAGCAACAACTCTAAAAAAGAATCTGTTGCTGACTTTTTAACAGCGATTGCAGGTTCTGGTATTACAGTATCAGGAAATCAGCTCACAGCATCTGGCGGTGGTGGAGGTGGCGGTGGAGCCACTGGTGGTGGTAGTGACGAAGTCTTCTATGAAAACGATCAGACAGTTACAACCAACTACACAATAACTGCCAGTCACAACGCCATGAGTGCAGGGCCGATAACAGTAAATAACGGTGTAACAGTAACAGTTCCTTCAGGAACTAGGTGGGTTGTAGTTTAGTGCCTGAAATTAAAGTAGATGCAGTTGTAAATTTAGCGGGTACAGGTAAGCCTAACTTTCCTGTCAGTCCCACGCATTCTGGTGGATCTGCTTTAAGTACTATGAATACTTACTCTTACACATCGTCAGCAACAGAACCAAGTAGCCCTAAGAACGGAGCTATCTGGTGGGACAGCGCCAACAGTAAAGTAATGGTCTACATAAATGGCGATTTCAAAGAGATAACTTTAAATACTGATTATCCTGTGGATGGCATTGCTTGGGGCGGAGACAGGGGTCTTGCTGCAGGAGGGGTAACTACTCAATCATCTTCTTATGATGATATTTTATACTTTAATATTGCTGGTAGTGGAGGAGGCTCTGCAAGTTTTGGTGACTTACAATTATTTAGGTATCAAGGAGGTGCAGCAGGTTCTTCTACAAGAGCCTTGTTTGCGGGCGGTTATACCCCCGCTGGAGCAAGAGCAAATGAGATAGATTATGTTACTCCGTCAACTATTGGTAATAGTACAGATTTTGGTAATTTAACTGTAGGTAGAAGCGCTAATTCTGCTTGCAGTAATGGAACAAGGGCGCTTTTTGGAGGTGGATATGGCCCTAGTTCATATAGAGATATTGTTGATTATGTAACAGTAGATACCACTGGTAACGCTACCGACTTTGGAGATCTTAGCGGAGTAGGGTCAGGTCATTCAGATGGTGCAGGTGGGGATACAACAAGAGCTGTTTTTGCGGGAGGTATTGGATCTTATTACTCAGTTACAATCGACTATTTTACTTATGCAACAACAGGCAATGCAACAGATTTTGGAGATCTTCTCTATTCTGCTGCTAGAAACATGGCAGTTTCAGATGCAACCAGAACAGTTTTTGCGGGAGACTCTCCTAGTAGTTATCACACCCCAGCAGGTAGAAATATAGAGTATATAACAACACAAACAACAGGTAATGGCACTGACTTTGGTGATTTAACTAACCAATATTCTATGGCTACTGCTTGTGGAAATGCCGTTAGAGGGGTATTTATAGGAGATGTTACCACAAGTCCTTACACTGGAATGGAGCTTATAACCATTCAAACCACTGGTAATTCCTCTGATTTTGGAGATTTAGCAGAAAACAGAGGTTATCAAGGTATGGCCGCATCAGGAGCAGCATCATGACAGAATTAAAAGTAGATAACATAACCAACCTAGCAGGATCAGGTAAACCAAACCTTCCTGTTCAACCGACTGTAGGAAGCAACGCAGCTATAAGCACACTGAACACGCACGAATATACATCTTCTGGTACAGCGCCTAGCAATCCTAAAAATGGAGCTTTGTGGTGGGACAGCGCTAATAATAATGTTAATGTTTATATAGACGGTGGGTTTAAAAAAATTCAACTAAACGCTTCTGCAGCATCTGGTAACCCTTGGAGTGGTAGTAGAGCTATTTTTGGAGGGGGAGATTTTAACGTCAATGGAGCGCGAAGCAATGCCATTGATTACAGCGCTATTCAAACAGCAGGAAACGCTGTTGATTTTGGTGATTTGACAATAGCAAGGGACTGGATAACATCTGGTAGCAATAAAACTAGAGGTTTATTTCTTGGGGGCTTGCCCACCGCTACTTTCGAAACAATAGATTACATAACTATAGGAACCACAGGAAATGCTACCGATTTTGGTGATTTAGTTTTTGGTCTTTATAATCACACATCATGTTCTGATGGCACTAGGGCTTTAACATGGGGTGGAAACAGGTACAACGTTTCTCCTACTTATCATAATACCATAATGCAAACTGTTATTGCCACAACAGGTAATTCTACAGATTTTGGTGATATGACTGTCAATGGTAGATATACTTCTAGTTGCAGCGATGCTACAAGATCCGTTTGTGCTGTAGGGGAGACTAACAACAGCGGTTATGAAAATAAAATGGAATATATAACTACAGCCTCACCCGGAAACGCCACTGACTTCGGAGACCTATCTTCGGCAAGAGGCCAGATGGCTGGCACAAATGATGCTACAAGAGGTATATTTGTAGGCGGTTGGGATGGTAGCAATCGTTACAATAATATAGAATACATAACGATCCAAACCGCAGGGAACGGAACTGATTTTGGTGATGCGAGTAACGCTATAGTTCGCGCTGCTTGTTGCGCCGATACAACCAGAGCATTAATTTCAGGCGGTTACGAAGAAACTGCTGCTAGACTTAATGTTATAGAGTATATAACTGTTCAAACCCCCGGAAATGCAACAGATTATGGTGATATGACTTCGGACAGGTATGAACATACCTCAATGTCAGGAGACTAGCGATGAGTGAAATAGACAGAATAATAACGATTACAGACAGAGCGGGTACAGGCGCTCCTAATTTTACCTTTGGTGTAAACTTCGCAGGATCTGACAGTGGTATAAGTCCTCATAAACACACAGAGGGAAACACAGAACCTAGCAGCCCTAGTAATGGAGACACTTGGTGGGATACCGACAACGACCTCTATAAAGTCTATATGGACAACGAGTGGAAAGACTGGTTAGGCACTTCTGCTGCGGCAGCTTCTCATTATGGTGATAGAGGACACAAGGCGGGTGTAAGCCATACTGGTACGAATAGAATAGAGTATTGGGATATGACCTCTGCAGGAAATGCAGCAGACTTTGGTGACCTTACACTTGGAGATTATGCTAGACAGGGTATGGCTAGTGATGGAACACGCATATACATGCCTCTCTATAAAAACACAACACAAATAGATTTTTGGGCTTCTGCTACTTTAGGCAACGCTTCGGATTATGGAGATTTGCAATACGGTACTTTTGATAGCGACTGTGAAAGCGACGGGTCTAAAATGCTTTTGGTTCATGGGTACGCACGAAGCGGTAGCACTAACTATGCAGATGGCATTGGTAACAAGATAGAGCAACTTACTGTAGGAACAGGCAATGCAGGAGTTACTGCAACAGATTTTGGAAATCAATTAACAAGCGGTCTTTATTATATGCGATGTGTATCAAACGCGACAAGGATGTTAATAGGGGGAGGTATTACATCTGGTATTCAAGACACTATAGCCTATGTAACTTTTGCAACAGCAGGAAACGCTGTAGATGCAGGAGATTTAAATGTAGGGCGTTACGCTCATGCATCGGCAGGATCAGGAGCAGGGGATATAGGGTGTTTTGCAGGAGGTAATTACGTCCTGCCGGGTGGTTATACCAATTCAATAGATCAAAAAAATCTTACAAACACAAACAATGCTACAGACTTTGGTGATTTGGCGACAACACCTTATTATTTTGACGGATGCTCCAACGCTACTAAGGGTCATTTTTTAGGGGGTTATGACTCCGCAGCAAGTGCAGGAAGTAACGCAATACAACAAATTACCTTCGCTACAGCCGGTAATGCCTCAGATTTTGGTGATTTGTTAGATGCAGGTTGGCATGTAGCAGCATCTTCAGGAGCGGCCTCATGAGTACAATAAAAGTAGATACAATAAAGAATAGAAGCAATGCAATTAACCTGCCCAATAACTTCAAGATAGATGGAGATAGTATCGTACAAGGACATACTGTTTCTGCCACTGAACCTAGTAGTCCTGAAAAAGGTGATTTCTGGTGGGATAGTGCTAACAATAAACTCTATCGATATATCAATAGTGAGTTTAAAGAACTTAGTTTAGTTGCAGCTGATCCATTTTGGGGCGGGGATAGAGCATTAAGAGCGGGTCGCAGGGGTTCTGGAGTTGCGGGTAGCACTCTAAATTTAGATTATTGGGATATAACTACTTTAGGCAACGCTGCTGACTTTGGAGATTGCGATAACAGCGTAAACGGTACAAACTCAACGAGTTCTGATCATTCTGCCTCAAACAGAAGCAGGGCGATTGTATCCAGAAACCGTAATAGTAATAACACATATGACTATTTTACTATTCCAATACCGGGAAATTCAGCCTTTTTTGGTAACGCTCTAGAAACCGCTAGAAGTGGTGCGGGAATTGGTGATGGCACTTATGCAGTTTTTGCGGGTGGTTATATTAATGGCGGCCCCACTGGTACTGGTTATCGTAACGACATAAATGTTTTTACTATTGATACAACAGGCAATGCTTCAGATTTTGGTAATCTTCGTAGAATCACTGGTTTTTCTGGTGGGGCAGGTAATGCTAGTAGAGGCACTATATTTGGTGGTCAAGCATATGTTAGCAGTTATTATTATGAAGATGAGATACAATATATTCCGTTGGGTGGCGTTACCGGAAATGCTTCAGACTTTGGTGATATGTCAAGTGGAGCTTATAGGGTCACCGCTGCCTCAGATGCGACAAGAGCTGTTGCAATTTTAGGAAATGCAGGGCCTAATTTTGGAGGTTCTTCTCCGACTAATAAAATGGAGTACATAACTGTTGATACTACAGGAAACTCTACGGATTTTGGTGATCTAAATAATTTTAATGCTAATAGAACGGAACGATCCGCAGCATGTGAAAATGAAACAAGAATATGTATTTCTGGTGGTGAAACATCTACTTCAGGTGGCACAGTTAATGAGTATACCAATGAAATTATGTACATTACTACGCAAACAACAGGCAATGCTCAAGACTTTGGTGACCTATTAGATGGTTTGGATCAAGGTTTTTCTTCTTCGGGAGATGCTTCTTGAGTGATGTTGTTGGCATAGAAAAGATCACAGACAAGGCAGGTACAGGTGCGCCTGACTTTACTAATGGTTTTAACATAGCAGGATCTGATAGCGGTATAAGTCCTCATAAACATACAGAAGGTGCAACAGAACCTTCTAGCCCATCAAATGGAGATGCATGGTTAGACACAGACAACAATATATACAAAGTTTATATTGATGGAGAATGGAAAGACTGGCTAGGAACTTCCACTTCCTCACCTACGTTTAATTGGGGTGGATCTAGGGCTGTTTATATAGGACGCTTTAACTACCCGTCTCCATATGATCGTGAAATAGACTACTTTGATATATCAAGCTCAAGTAACGCTGCTGATTTTGGAGATCTAACTCAAGCTAGGGAAGATGGAGCAGGAGTTAGTAACGGAACTAGAGCTGTATTTGCAGGAGGTAAAGTTAGCTCAACTAAGTACAACACAATAGACTACATAACTACTGCAACAACAGGAAATGCTACTGACTTTGGTGATTTAACCACATACCCTTTTAGTAGCACTGGTGCGAGTAGCAGGGATTCACTTGCATCTGCTGGCAACAATACCTACGGTTTGTTTATGGGAGGATATCTACATGGTGGTGGGAGTGGTAATATTATTGATTATATTACAATAGCCAACACAGGCAACGCTACCGACTTTGGAGATCTCACCGCCGCCGATCATGGAGGTTCTGCTTTTAACGATGCTACCCGCGCTGTGTACGTTCAAGGTACAGACACATCTAAGAACAATATAGAATATGTGTCTATTGATACTCCGGGAAATGCAACTAACTTTGGAACCCAAACCACTGCACACTCTTTTGAACATGCTTCTTGTGCTGATGCTACAAGAGGTTTGACTTCGGGTGGAATAAGTAGCGCACCTTTTTTAAACCATATAACTTATTTTACTACTCAAAGCGCAGGTAATGGAACTGATTTTGGAAATCTAACTGCTCGATGTAGACATGGCTCGGCATCAGATGGTACTTATGGTACTTTTATAGGAGGTTATGCCACTTCTAGTAGCCCATACCTTATAAATGTAATAGAAAGAGTGACTATCCAAACTCCCGCAAATGCTACCGATCATGGAGACATGCAAAGTATATCCCAATATATTGACGCGACATCAGGATCAGCTTCATGAGTACAATTAAAGTAGACGAAATATTTGGTGATCTTCCTACAGATGCTGTTGACTTACCTAACAAATTTACAGTGGACGGTGCTTCCGTAGAACAGGGATATACTGAGTCTGGCACTGAACCATCTTCTCCTAGCAACGGAGACTATTGGTGGGACACTGGTAACGATAAACTATACAGGTATATGGACGGTGGGTTTAAAGAACTTGGTTTAGCGCCTAGTGGTAATCCTTGGAGTGGTAACAGGGCAATAGTTTTTAGTGCTGCAGCTAATGAAATCCAATACTTTGATATAACTAGCCCCGGCAATGCTACTGATTTCGGTGACATGAGTGAGCCAGTAGATTATATAGGGGCAGCGGGAAGTAGAACAAGAGCTATTAGGGCTTGTGGGACTTCATACCCCGGCAATACTAGACGTAATACATTAGAATATGTAACTCCGTCCACAACAGGAAATGCTCAAGACTTTGGTGACTCTACTTCAGTTAGAAATGCTTTAGCGTGTTGTAGTAATGGAACCCGAATGCTTACAGGTGGTGGTTATAATGGATCAGCTTATATAAATATTGTTGATTACATTACTGTCGATACAACGGGTAATGCAATAGATTTTGGTGATCTTTCAGCAACAGGTCAAAGTTCTTGCGGTGCAGGAGAAGACGCAACAAGGGCAGTGTTTGGTGGCGGTATAGGCGGCAACACTGATACAATAGAGTACTTTACATTTGCAACTCCGGGAAACGCCACAGATTTTGGTAACTTAATAGGAAATATGTACAGAAACTCAGCTTGCTCAGATGCTACAAGAGTATATTTTACAGGGAACGGAACCGACATAGAGTATATTACAACTCAAACAACAGGAAACGCTACTGATTATGGAAATCTAACCCAAAGCTATATTTACCACGGCTGCTGTGAGAATGAGACTATAGGTACTACCATGTGTCCCTCAAGTACTAATGTAAATATAGACTATTTTACAATGTCTACTAGTGGAAACGCTACAGATTTTGGTGATCTTATTACCGCCAGAACAGGGGCCGCCGCAACTTCAGGGTTACCATCTTAAAGGAGAAAAAAATGGGAAAGACTAAAACTAAAAAGAAGACTAACGTAGTAACGAAACCAATTACATTTTCGTTACCTATAGAAGCGTCTGAGAATATCAATCAGGTAGCTGCTGCGCGGGTGGCAGAAAAGTTACCAGAGATAGATCAGGCAACCAGAGCTTTTGATCGTAATAACTCAGCGACAACTTTGTCTATGATGACACTCACTATGCTCAACGGTCACTCTCCTATGCGTATGCTTCGTCAGATTACAGCAGAGGTAGAGAAACGTAAGATGGCGCTTGCAGAGGCGCAGGTCAACCATGCTGAGAAGCGTGTAGAGCTACTGGAGCTTGAAGAGGCTGATGATATTGTTTCTGAGGCTAAACTAAAAGCAGGTAGACATGGGCTAACAATGATGGAGCATAAGATAAACGGCTCTATCAAAGACATAGCAGTGCTTATTGATAGCTACGAGAACATAAAAGAGAAGTGGGATATAGACGAGTGGGACGAAGAAGCCTTTGAAAGAGAAGAGAAGCGTCACCATGTGCGTAGGGGCTTTGAGCTTATGTACCGAAACCTGATGGATGGTGGCAGAGTTTCTACTTCTACAATAGAATACATGCAGCAATATGGTGTCCACCCACAGGTAGCTATGACTGAAGTGTCTGGGTACATACAGCACACTGCACAGAAGATAAAAAACCATGAATTACCTCACTCCAATGATTTAGAGGAGTTCATGGATCTAATGGCGGATAAATATTATAAGAATGCAGATAAAACTGCTGAAAGAATATTTGGTAAATCAGATTTTCTGAACCCCGAATATATGTTAAGACTAGAAAAAACGGAGAAAAAAGATGATACTTGAATACAAAATGCATATGACCGCAGGAGGTATGATGACTCCTGTTTGGGTAGAGGACGGTGGATACTGGGCTAAATCAGATCACACCAAAATTGGCTGGTCACCAGATGAGGCTGATAGAGAATACTATATCCCAGATACAGTTACAGAGCTTACAGCGACAGAGCTGGAGGCTAGAGTTTTAGCAATGCATAGCGCTGATCCTTTTTTAAAGATGGCAGAAAATCCAGAAGATGATCCCGTAGAAATGACTACTGATGAAGTTAAAGCACAAGTCGCTGCTTGGGTATCTGCAAGAGAGTCATAGGGACACTTAGATGTTTGGCTTTCACCCAGTAGCATCGGCTCCGATAGCTGATGATCAGGCAGGAGTAGTCGTTCCGATTACTGTCTCCGTTACTGGGTTAAGCGCGACAGCCTCTACAGCCGCTACTACGGTAACAGGTGCTGTAGACACACCACAGACAGGTCTTGGCTCTACAGGTGGAGTTGGAACTCTTACCGTCACAGGCATTGGTAATACTAGTGCCACAGGCGTTGCAGCCACTGGCTCTGTAGGCTCGGCAATAGCAAGCCTACCTGATCAAGCATCAGTATCGGGTCTCGAAGCAACTACAGGCATAGGCTCAGTCACAACAGCTAACCAGACGATTGTTTCCGTAACAGGCGTATCATCTAGCACAACTTCTGGTTCTGTCACTGTCGAAGGCTTGGCAAACGTCCCTGCAACGGGTCTTGAGGCTACTGTTTCTGTAGGCTCTCCAGTTATACTTGCAGACACTGATATTGATGTCACAGGTGTGAGCGCCACGGCCTCTGTAGGAGCAGCCTCTGCAAGCATAGCTGTAGATGTGTCTGTGACAGGCATAGCAGCCAACAGTTCTACGAATGACGTAACTATAGTTGGCGCAGCCAGTATACCTGCAACAGGACTGCAGGGTAGCGCTAATGTGGGAACTATCGCTGTAGCGGCAAATGCAAGCACATCAGTCACAGGCGTAAGCGCAACGAGTGCTACTTCTTCAGTCAATCCAGTTTCAAGTGTAGATGTTACAGGCGTAGGCGCTACTGGTGGCGTAGGAAGTGCATCAATAGTGGGTATCGCTTCAGTACAAGTAACTGGCGTCTCTGGCCTTGGTGTGGTCGGCACAACTAGACATTATACACCAGTAGACTTAATAGGAGTGCCTGTAGACCCATACTCAGCCTTGGTTGTAGACGTTCCAGTGGATGATGTGTATACTGAGGTTGATTTAACTGAAGAACCAGAACTTGTATGGACAGATTTAGACGTAGCAGCATAGGAGCATAGCATGCCCAGTACATTTACAACAAACACAGGTATAGAAAAACCTGCCAGTGGTGAGCAAGCTGGAAGCTGGGGCATCACTGTAAATACGAACAGTGACATAATTGATCGAGCTATCAATGGTGTTGTTTCTTTAAATCTTGTAGGAACATCCAGCAATCTTACAACAAGCAATGGTGCTACATCAGACGGACAAAACAAAGT
>TARA_R100001591_G_scaffold13695_1_pt1 | contig 10273 bp, 8 predicted proteins | sample TARA_R100001591 | Tara Oceans TARA_R100001591 (sample SAMEA2622725) | marine metagenome | biome: marine biome (ENVO:00000447); feature: surface water layer (ENVO:00002042); material: "saline water (ENVO:00002010), including plankton (ENVO:xxxxxxxx)" | depth 5 m
GTTCAGCGTAGCTAATACTGTTCCAGTTACGGGCGGCACATATTCAGGCGCAGTTGTGTATGACAGCGATGTTACCTACAACAAAGCGTTGCAGGGGAATACCAGCACGGACACAACCAACACAGGTAACATTACTCTTGACTTTGATACTTTTCAAAACTTCGTGCTGACATTCACAGGTAACGTCACCTTTGACAATCCTTCAACCGAGGCAGTGGGTCAGTCTGGCTTTATTGTAATAATCCAAGACTCAACAGGTGGCAGGACCTTATCCCTGGGTACTGATTTTGAAACTGCGGGTGGCGGATCTGTTACGTTAACTTCAACAGCATCAGCAACCGACATGATCCCGTATATAGTGGTTGCATCTAACCGAATTTTGTTGGGTACTCCGCTACTCGCATTTAGCTAGGAGGAATAAATGTCTACTCCTCTTGGCTCCTCTCAGCTTTTTGTCTCTAGAAGTTTTTATCCACACCCCATAGACCAATCCCTGCGGTTCGAGGATGGTGATACTGCATCTATGTCACGCACAAATTCAGGTGCTGGAAATCGTAGAACATGGACATTTAGTGCTTGGATAAAGCGTTCAAATTTGGGCAGTGGCACACAGAATTATATACTTGGTGCAACTACAGACAACTATAGCGCAAATTGGGCTATATTCTTTCTTGGAAGTGATGAGTTAACATTTTATTCATATACATCAAGCCAACAATATCAAATTAATACTGGAGATAACGGAGTTTTTCGTGACCCTTCAGCCTGGTATCATATTGTGCTTGCTTGGGACACAACACAATCTACAGCCGCTGACAGAATCAAACTTTATGTAAATGGTTCTCAATTTACAAATTTTGAAACTGCCGTATATCCATCGCTTAATTATGAAGAGGGTTATATAAACAATAATATTCAGCAGGATATTGGCAGAGCAGCAACTGCCGCCTATGGATATGATGGATATATGGCAGAAGTGCATTTTGTAGACGGCTCTGCATTAGCCCCAACCTCCTTTGGCGAAACAAAATCTGGAATTTGGATACCTAAAAAATACACTGGCTCTCACGGCACAAATGGTTATCATCTTGATTTTGCTGATGGGTCTGCGTTGGGTGATGATGAATCCGGCAACAACAACGACTTTACGCCTACTGGACTTGCGGCAACAGATGTGGTGCTGGACAGCCCTACGAATAACTGGGCTACGATGAACCCTTTAGACCCGCCTGTAGGCACATCAGTTACACTTTCTGAGGGCAACTTAAAAGCAACAGGTTCAACATCTAGTTATTCGGGTGGTGTTGCGTCTACGTTTGAGTTTGAAAGCGGTAAATGGTATTGGGAAGTTTACATAAACAATGAGGTTGATGCTGGCAGTAATTACTATAGTTTTGTTGGTGCGGCCACTGGCGAAAACAATGAGGTTCACAGAACTAACGTCAGTAATGTGCCATCGGTAGCCACAGGTGTAGATGGATGGTCTTGGGAAGGTGACGGTAAAATAAATCTAATAGGCACTGGAACGAGAGCGGTGACTTCTGTTTCTGCTCCATCGGCTGGTGATATTCTTGGATTTGCTATGGATTTAGATAATGGCAATGTTTACTTTTACTTAAATGGCACTGCACAAAACTCTGGTAGTGCAGTAATAACTGGGGTAACTGGATTAAAAACCAATCCTATGGTTGGTGTTTATAATTCAAGTGCTGTTACTTTTAACTTTGGTCAGGATAGTTCATTTGCTGGCACAAAAACAGCACAGGGCAATACAGATCGCAATGGCAACGGTGACTTCTATTACACTCCCCCCTCTTTTTATTTAGCTTGCTGTTCAGCCTCATTACCCGACCCTGACATTGACCCTGCCATTGACCAATCACCAACAGATCATTTTAATACGGTGCTTTATAGTGGCACAGGCTCAACAAGAACCGTTACAGGCGTAGGCTTTCAACCTGACTTTGTTTGGATTAAGGACAGGACTACTGCCTATGACCACCACTTGTTTGATGTCGTAAGAGGTGGTGAAAACAGTCTGTATTCTAACGACAGCGTTGCTGAAAACACCTACCCAACAGATATTACTTTTACTTCCGATGGTTTTTCTATTGCTGATGGAAGCGCAGTTCCACAAATTTACATAAACAAAAGTTCAGATGCTTTTGTTTCTTGGAACTGGTTGGCTGGCGGCTCTGCGTCAAGCAATAGTAATGGGTCAATTACATCTTCTGTATCTGCAAATACAGAAGCAGGGTTTAGTATAGTTAGCTATACTGGCAATGGTTCTGCTGGGGCTACGGTGGGTCACGGCCTAACTAATGCGCCTGAGTTTTTTGTTACTAAAAGACGAAGCCAAAGTGACCCTTGGCAAACTTATGTTGCATCATTAGGCGCAACTAAAAGACTTGAACTTGATGCAACTAGTGGTGCAATAACATCAACCGCATCATTCAATGATACCGAACCTAATTCTTCTGTTTTTACTTTAGGTTCTGGTGGTTATGGCAATGCGTCTAGTGCTACCTACATAGCCTACTGTTTTCACAGCGTTGATGGTTACAGCAAGGTTGGCTCATACAGCGCAAATAATTCTAGTGATGGGCCTTTTGTTTATTTAGGTTTTCGTCCTGCGTTTATTTTCATTAAAGGAACTAGCACAACAACTCATTGGGTTATATCAGATAATAAACGTGACGGTGTTAATGTAACAAGCAAAGCACTTTTTTCAAATTTAAGTAATTCTGAGTCAACAGACAGGCACGTTGATTTTTTATCAAATGGGTTCAAATTACGATTAACTGCTTTAGACCCTAATACTAATGGCACAGATTACATTTACCTCGCCTTTGCAGAACAACCCTTTAAATATTCTAATGCCCGATAGGAGACAATAATGCCCTGGAAACACAACAATAAAGTCATACGCGCAGGACGCGGGTGGGTATCTGATAAAGGGATAAAACACCCGACTAACTGGATGTCTTGGTCGGACGAAGAAAAAAAGGCTGCTGGGCTTGTTTGGGAAGATGACCCCAAACCCTTTGATTCACGTTTTTGGTGGGACGCGACTACACCTAGAGACATTCATAATCAAAAAAACGATGATGGAAGTGTGACCCCTGGTCTTAAAACACTCTGGAAGCAAAAAACAAAAGAAACAGCCGCATCTTTGCTTGCGCCTACAGATTGGTATGTAATACGTTTTCAGGAAGATGACACAAAAATTATACCTAACAAAATTAAAACCTATCGTGCAGAAGTTCGCAAAAAAAGCGGAGTGATAGAAACAAGTATCGACAACGCTTCAACTCACGCTAAATTTATGGCACTATTTGATGCCCCAGAAGGAGGCGTTGCGCCAATAGCTAACTGGCCTGATCCTGTGGAGTAATAAATGCCGTTAACCAAACTACAGTTCAAGGCAGGAGTTGTAAAAGACACCACAGCTTATTCAAATGAAGGCGGCTGGGTTGATAGTGATAAAGTGCGCTTTCGGTTTGGTTATCCAGAAAAGATTGGTGGCTGGGAGTCTCGTACAGACGACACTATTAAGGGTACACCTAGAGCATTACATGCTTGGCAAACGCTAGATTCTCAAAGCCTAACAGGCATTGGCACAAACACAAAATACTATATTGAAAGTAGCGGTAATGTTTTTAACATAACACCGCCTCGCTTAGGGGTTCTTGTTCCGCAACGTGTATCTGGTCTTGCCGCAACAGGAGCAATAGGTACAGTAACTACGCAAAGTACATATTCCGTGACAGGTGTTTCTGCAACTGGCACAATGGGTGTAAATGCGGTACAATTTAGTAGTTTACTTGCAACAGCGAGCGTTGGCACGGTAACGGTGTCTATCTCATAGGTGGAACATGACCAATATTACCGTAAATCTTACTGGTGTTCAGGGTACTAGCCGACTTCCTCTATACTCAATAGTTACAGCACCTGCTGCCGCAATCCTTACAGGCTTTAATGTTACTGCTAGTCTTGGTAGTATTGACGTTGTTGGCGATATTACCACCACAATCCCTGTGACAGGTTTTGCTGGCACAACGAGTCTTGGCACAGTTGTTGTTCCAGTGGTTATTGACACGGGTTTGTCTGCAACGAGCGGATTAGGTGATGAGACTGTAACAGTTGATGCAAATGTAGCTACAACAGGCGTGTCTAGTACAACCGCACTTGGTACGCTAACGCTTACCATGACAACTGTGTTTACCAACAATGTGTTGGATTTTGTTCTGACGCAAGGAAGCACTACTGTAACTGTTCGACACGTTGACCACGGCGCACAAACAGGTGAAGACATTCAAATAAAAGATGTTGATCTTGACGGCGGTAGCGGTGCTTACGATGCAGAAGAAACATCTCTTACAGGTGAGTTTACCGTGACGCGGGTAGATGCAGACAGCTACACTATTACAATTCCCACGGCTTCGACAATAAACCTTACGGGCGGTGAGGCAACTGTAGTCTACGAAATTAGTGCAGGCTTGGACACTGTTGTCGGTGGTTATGGATGGGGTGCTGGTACTTGGGGCAGAAACGGTTGGAACCAACCTGCTACAGTGACAGCCAACTCACAGCTTCGACTTTGGAAGCATGACAACTTTGGTGAAGACCTTATATTTAACATCAAGGGTGGTAAGATATTCTATTGGGATGCTACAGGTGGGTTTGCTGGTAGAGCAAGACCGCTTGATGCGTATTCTACAAATATTCCTATTTTAGCTAATCAAATACTTGTATCTGACAGAGACAGGCACGTTATTGCTGTTGGTACAAACGCAATAGGTTCAACTGACTTGGACCCGTTGCTTGTTCGATTCAGTTCGCAAGAAGATCCGTTTGATTGGAATCCTACAGCAACAAACACAGCTGGTGACCTAAGAGTTGGTAATGGATCAGAAATTATCCAAGCGGTAGAAACACGGCGCGAAATACTACTTATTACCGATGCGTCTGTAAACTCAATGCAGTTTATAGGACCCCCGTTCACGTTTGGTATCACACAGCTTTCAAGTCAAACGACAATTATTGGGTCTAATGCGGCAGTAGCAGTGGGGGATGCTGTGTTCTGGATGGGTGAGGACAGGTTCTACCTCTACGATGGTCGCGTTCAACCTTTGCCCTGTACCGTGCGAGACTACATTTTTGATGACTTTGACCTTCAACAGGCAGACAAAGTGTTTGCTGGCTCTAACGCAGCCTTTGGTGAGGTGTTTTGGTTCTACCCGTCTGAGACAGGCGCGGCAGAAAACGACAGGTACGTTGTCTACAATTATGAGCAAAAAATTTGGTATGTAGGCAATCTGGAGCGTACAGCGTGGCTTGATCGTGGTGTTAATCGTTTTCCTCTGGCAACAACATCTGCCAGCAACACATATGCCAGCAAACTGTACGAACATGAAAAAGGAAGTGACGCAGACGGTGTTGCAATCACATCGTTCATCGAATCTGCACCAATTGACATCGGCGATGGCGACAACTTCTTGTTTATTCGCCGCATGATACCTGATGTAAGTTTTGACAGGTCTGCTTCTACTGCAACAAAAGAAGCAACTATAACGCTCAAGTCGCAACGCTCTCCTGCTGGTGGTTTTACAACCTCAAAGGCGTTGACAGTTACTGATACAACTGAACAAAATCATACGAGGCTTAGAGGCAGATCCTTTGGGCTTAGGATAGAATCAGACAATCTTGGTGTTGCGTGGAGACTCGGATCTCCTCGTGTAGAAATACAACAGGATGGTAAACGATGAGTAGAGAACTAGTACCGCCACAGTTTCCATTAGCTCCTGAAGAGTATGATAGGCAGTATTTTGATGAGATGGTTCGCTCTTTAACTCAACTTGTGGTACAGTTACAAAACCCCGGTGAGTTGCGAGGCACAAAAATAACGCTCACAGACTTACCGACATCTGCCACTGGACTTGAGATAGGGGCATTGTATAATGATGGTGGGACAGTAAAGGTTGTCACGACATGAGTTTAGGAAAATTACTTAAAACAGCATTACCTGCCGCAGCAGGTGCGTTTTTAGGTCCAGCAGCAGGCGCTGCTTTGTTTCCAGGCGCTACAGGCATCATGGCAAGCCCATTTATACAGCGTGCTTTAACATCTGGTGCTGTTGGGCTGTTAACAGGCCAAAAACCTAAAGATGCTATTCTAAGCGGTATTATGGGTGGTGTAGGGGGTCAATTTTTAGGTGGCAACCAAACAGCTATGCAACAAGGAATAGGCGGCACAGGTCTTCCAATTGGTCCAAGCGGACAGGTTAGTTTCGATCAAATGGCTAAAAAAGCTGTTCAAGATGCTGCAAAAACTTCTGCCAGCGCTCCTGGTGGCGCTGGTTTTGGGGCATTAAGAGGAGCTGCTAAGGCCGCTGATGCAAAAACCATGTCTGGAGACTTGTTAAAATCTCTTGGTTTCGCTGGTCAAGATGAAGGTAATCTGTTGTTTAAAATCCTCAATACACAATTAGGAGAGGGTGTGGCGGCTGGTCTTATTGCTCAATTATTAGCTGGTGATGATGATGAAGAAGTTGTGGGTGAGTTTGAGCGTAGACCGTTTGGCGCTGGTGGACCAGGAGGGAAACTTGGAGATATAAATTACGCTGAAGGTGGAGAGGCGATGAAGCCAAAACGTCAACCCACTATTATGGACATAATTAATAAGTTTAAAACCATAGAAACTCCATTTGGCTCTGGGGTTACAAGAGATCAAAGACTAGAGTTATTAAAACGTCTTGGAATGGTTCAAACCGCAGCAAAGGGCGGCGAAATGTCTTTTCCACGCCGTAATGGTGGTATAGATCCAGCGGAGGGTTCTGGCACAAAAGACGATGTGCCAGCTATGTTAATGGCTGGTGAATTTGTAATGACCCGTGACGCTGTAAAAGGAATGGGCGATGGTAACTTACGCAAGGGTATAGACCGCATGTACGGTATGATGGATAACCTTGAGAGGATGGCATAATGTCTACCCAAACTGTAGAGCAAATACAAAGATTAGCACCTTATCTTGAGGGGCTTGAAAAACGCATATTGCAGACAGCGTTTGGTGAATTTGACGGGGATACGCAAACATCCAAAGGCTTGTTAGATACACGTTTAAACCTTCCGCAACAACAAGTAGCTGGTCTTGACCCACTTCAATTAGCGGCGCAAGAACAAGCGTTGCAGCAGTTTGGCATGTTTCAGCCAATGGTTCAAACGGCTGGACAATTAGCTGCGTCTGGCATAGGCCAAGGCATGGCAATGCTTGACCCATCACAGGGCATACAAGCATTTATGAATCCATATCAACAAAATGTTATTGATGAAATCAATCGTCAAGCAGCTATTGGTCAACAAGGCTTAGATGCAAAAGCAATTCAAAGAGGTGCTTTCGGGGGGTCTAGACAGGGCATACAGGCAGCAGAACAAGAGGGTCGCAGGCTTGGTGAAATTGGCAAGTTCTTGTCTTCTGGGTTTGATAAAGCAGTTGGAGCTTCTCAAAAAGCCGCACAATTGTTCGGTGGACTTGGGCAGGCTGCGGGAACATTAGGTGATTTGGGCAGGTTGCAATCAGAACTTGGTCGTGCTGACATAGGAATGTTGTCTCAACTTGGCGGTATTGGTCAAAGACAAACGCAAGCACAGCTTGACGCACAAAGACAAAACCTGCTACAGCAAGCTCAAGAGCCGTTTACTCGCTTGCAACTTGGCAGTCAGTTGTTAAAAGGCACACCATCAGGAAGTCTTTCATCTACATTTAAGAGCGTGACAGAACCTTCTGCTAACCCATTCTTGCAGGGTGTTGGCGCTTACACAGCCCTTCAAGGCGCTGGAATGACATCCGCATAAGGAGCTTGGCATGGCGGTTTCTGGAATAAAAGGCACAGGCATAGGTCAGGTTACAATTCCTAGCGCAGAGGAGGCTTACGAAGCTCAAAAAGAGAGCATTGGTGATATTGCATCCTCTTATTTAGAAGGGCTGACTTCAGGCACTGGCAAAAGAAGCGGCATGTTTATGGGGGTTCCTGACTTTGCGCCTGAGCCGCAAACTAGATTTGGTCAGTTATTTGATTTACCTGGAATTGCTGAAAGCGCTGCCAGAGGCGCTAGATTTGTAACTGGATTGCCAGTTGCTGTTGGCGGTACTGTAGCTGAAATTTTAGCCTCTCCTACTGAAGCTGGTATTCAAAGTGAAATACAGAGAATAGAATCTGAACTTTCTCCTTTTAGAGAGCAGCTTCGCAGAACAGGTGCAGATGTTCCGAAAAGTGGGGTTGATGATTCTGCTGAGTTTATAGGAAATGTAATTGAAGAAAGCCCTGTTAATGAACCCCAAAAACAAAGTGGAGTTGATGGTTCTGCTGAGTTTACAGGAAATGTAACTGACGAAGGCCTTGAAGACATTACAAAAATGGCCTTGCAAGATTATCTTGATCAAGCCCGACCAGGCACTCAACCCCAAGATTATAAAGAATATATAAAAGAGTTTGCTGACGCTACAGGGCTTGATGTATCTGGCAAGCCTGATAAAAGTACAGCGTTGATGGCGCTTGGCTTATCTCTCATGCAGAACAGGGCTGGTAAAGGCTTTGATGTAGGAAAGATGCTAGGCGCTGTTGGTGAGGCTGGTGAAGCTGCATTGCCTGCATATCAAAAAGCCAAGTCTGAGGCTCGTGCGCTTCGTGCAAAAGCTGGTGAATATGCGCTTGGCAGGAGAAAAGAAGACGAAGCAAAAGCTCAACAAAGAAACTTTATGTATGTTGTGCCTAAGCAGGGTGAGGGCAAGACAGAGAAAGAGCGTCTTGCTAATAGAGTGATGCGCGGCAAATACATTAGAGTTAACGCATCAGAACTTAACGCCCTTGACACTAATGAAGGTTTTAACAAAAACTATGAGTTTTTACCACCAGATGCCCTTACAAGCATGAAGGATTTGTTTAAAGCTCCAGAAAGCAACTACGGAGAAGGCTTAGAGACTTTAACCTTGTTTGAGGATAAAGATGGCCCCGTTGAAATGAAGGTTAGATTTCCAAAAGCTGGATTTGAAAACTTGCCTACCAAAGCGGCTTCTTCTGACCAAATTGAAGGTGCGTTAAGTGGACTTAACGCTCGTAGAGCAAAACTAGATCAAGTTGAATCTAGATTTCAAGAATTTTCAAATTCTTTTAGCAACACGCCACCTACATTAATTCCGCAAGCAATTACGGCTGTTGGCGAGCTAACAAGAGCGATAGGGTTTTTGCCAATAACAAACTTCAAACAAGCTGTAGAAGGCGAAGATGACGTTCAAAAGCAGAAAAGATTTTTACAATGGGTTTCTACATCTTATGCCCCCGAAATTTTGCAAGAAGCTGGGAAAACCATATCTGACGCTGACCGCGTAAGAGTTAATCAACTTGTTGGTGAAATAAAAGCATTAAGCGACCCCAGAGCTATAGCAGCAAGAGTTAATCAACTTCATGGATTGATTATTCAGTCTTCAAGAGCAAAGCTTTCACAAGGTTACGAAATGTTAAATAGAGTTGGTGGCGGCGTAGAGTTGCAGCCTTTATCAGAAGAGGATAAAGCAGAACTTGCAGAGCTTAGAAAACAAATTGATTTAGTGACCAACAAATGAACGAAGCTCAAGAATTTTTAATTTTAAAAGCAATTCAACAAAATTTGTTGACTGATAGAGAGAAAGATATCGCTGCAAAAGCTTTGTCTGGTAGTGATATAGATGCACAAAGATTGACCTCTTCTCTGGTAGCTAGACAACAAGCTGGTTATAGCCCTAATACTAATTTTGGTTCTGCTTTTGAATTATCCTCCAGCGAAGATGAAAACTTTGATTATGAGTCAGGGGCTGATTCTGGTCTTCGCGCTCTTATGTCCTTTGGGGAAACGGCTGGTGAGCGTGAGGGTATATTAAAAGATATCGTTGGAGAAGACGGATACATAAGAGATTCTCAAGGAAGACTTGCGCTGACAGAGGCAGGGCAACGTGCTAGAGGAATGGAGCCAATTGGCAAAAATCTTGTTATTGAAGATAAAGGATTTTCTTTGGGTGATTTTGCTGATTTAGCTGGTATTGTGCCTGAAACAGTTGGTGCAATCGTAGGCGGTATCTTAGGTGCGCCAGGACTCGTCACTGGAGCTGTTGGAGCGGGAGTTGGCGCGGCTTTAGGGCAGACGGTGGAAGAAGGCATAGAAAGTTTATTAGGAGTTCAGCAACAGACCGCTGGTGAAGTTGCGGCTGACGCTGCAAAAGAAGCTGCATTAGCTGCTGG
>TARA_R100001591_G_scaffold108172_1_pt1 | contig 10244 bp, 20 predicted proteins | sample TARA_R100001591 | Tara Oceans TARA_R100001591 (sample SAMEA2622725) | marine metagenome | biome: marine biome (ENVO:00000447); feature: surface water layer (ENVO:00002042); material: "saline water (ENVO:00002010), including plankton (ENVO:xxxxxxxx)" | depth 5 m
AATTGCTTTAGTTGATAACAACAACAACATCATCTTAGATGAATATTTTTATGACTATTCAAGAACTACAAGTAAATACTTGACAGAGTTTTTAGGTATCAACACCCAAGAGAGAAAGAAAATGATTAAGAACAAAGAAATAAAATTAAAGAATCTTAATTAAAAATCTCTGATGAGTAAAGGTTTAAACACCTACGAAACACCGATTTTTTTCGGTGTCAGATTTTAACTAAAATTAAAACTATGTGGAAAACTAAATTTTTTAAAACTTATGAAAGTGCAAACAAATTTATAAGTATCAACCAAAATAAATTTCAAACTCAACTTCTATTTATTGAAAATGGGTTTGCAGTTGAATATAAAGAACTAAAAACAATTTATTAACCTAAAATTAAAAACTAAATTATGAGTATAAAAACAAATGTAATTCAAACACTTGTGGACAAAAAGAAATTCACAAGACAAGACATTTATAAAGCAATTTATAAAGCACAAGGAAAAGAGATTCCAAGCAAGTTTCCAAATGGATTTTATGGAACTAATATAAACCATTGGGAAAGAGATAAATTAATCAAAAATATTTCAAGAGGTAAATATGAAATAGGCTCAAGGGCTAAATTGTATGTTGAAAATCCAGTTGAATATAGAAAAGTAATGAAAGAAGAAAGAGAAGAAAGAGCAATAAAGAGAAGAATTGCAAATCAACAAGCAATAGAAAGAATGAAAGAAAATGAGCCACCTCACATTAAACATTCAAGAGAATTTAAACATCTTATTAATAAAACCATCAAACAAGTTAGATACTTAACACCATATGAGTGTGCCAAATTTGGTTGGAATAAATCCTCACTTGCAATGTTTTTAAGTGATGGAACAATTATGATTCCTCAATGTGATGATGAGGGGAATGATGGTGGTGCTATGATGTTGTTAGACAAAGACAAAAACTATGATGTGATATACACCATTTAAGGCATTCTGATGATGGACTAATTGTCCGAAACACCTCATTTGAGGTGTCAATGTCAAACCTAATTAAATTAAATATTATGTATGGAAAACTGCAAGGATGGGATATTAATAACCCATTTGGAGAGGATAAAAAATCTGATCCTCAAACTAAAAAATGTGTCGGTGTTTGGAGTGATAGAGATAACACTTTTTTAACCCAACAAGACATCTCAATTAATATGTTAAAAGAGATAGAGTTTCATCTAAAATGTTTAAGAGATGAGATAATAGACTGTGAAGATTTTGCAATAGCTATTGAGCAAATTTCTGCTCACTATTATGCAATGAATTTTGAACTAATTAAAACAAGATAACTATGAAAAAAACTTATAGAGATTTTTACATAATGAAAGTAAATAAAGAAATCCAGGATTGTTATAATGAGAGTGGCAGTTTAAATGATAGTACAAGCCATCTTGAAGAGTTAATAGAACTCAAAGAAAAACTTGTAAACAAAAAACCTCTCACAGATCTGGAGTCCTACTTTGGATATAACTACATTAGATTAATGGAGAAAGAAATTGCTTATGAAGAACTACAAACACTTGTGGAAAAATTATTTCAGTCAATGGATGAGAACACCACTTCATTATGGAGAGATGATTTAGAATGCACTCACGAATGTATTGTAATTGAAGATGTTGATGATGGGGTAAAAATGGATGATAACGACAATCCAATTAAGCCTTGTTATGGGAGTGTAATTCTACACTTAATGGATAAAATAAATAAAGAACATTTAAATGATAAATTATGACAATTAAAGATTTAATCAGTCAATTAGAACAAGTAGAAAATAAAGATAAATACATTCATTTATTAGGCAATCTTGAAAATGCCGAAGATGAAAGTAAAGATATTATTTTCAATGATGTAGAGGTGTGGGATGATGGGGATGAGAGTATTACTTTATTTATTAAATAAACATTCTGATGAGCTCTGTGAAATCCAGGCGAAACTCCTCAATCGAGGAGTCAATGTATAACAAATTAAATTTACTACTATGCCAAACTATTGTTGGAATTATGTAGAGTTCAAAAGTGATGACCAAGTAAAGCTAAATGAACTGGCTACTAAATTCAAGAAAAACGAAACCTTTGATTACTTTACAGATTTCTGTAAGTTTTTATTAAGCAAAACAGAACCAAAGAAACCTGATCAACAAGAAAAACTTTACGACTATGCTTACACCTATGGTACAAAATGGTGGGATATTCATACAGCTGATGTAAATCTTGAACAAGGAAAATTAATTATTACTGGAGATAGTGCTTGGAGTCCACCTCAACCATTAATTGAACAAATTTGTATAAAGTATGGGATTGATGGATATATTGAATATGAAGAGCCAGGTGCAGATTTTGCCGGAGAGGCATTCTATAATGGGCACGGTCTGATTGAAGATAAATGTTATGAATATAAGCAATGGAGATATATGAATTGTGAAAACAAAAGAGATTTTTATAATGAGGAAATAATGGATATGTATATATATGATGGGGTTGAGGAATTTCTATATGCTTGTGGAAAATATTACGATTGGATGTCAAAAGAAGATATAAAACTATTCTCCGAGTGGCTTAAAGATGATGTAATTGATGTAAAAACTTCTGATGAGTAGCCTGGAATGGCACGAAACACCTCTTTCGAGGTGTAAAGTTTAATCAATCAAAATAAATAAAATGGGTCAATATTATAAATTATGTAACATAGACAAAAAAGAGTATTTAAATCCTCACACTTTTGGAAATGGATTTAAGTTAATGGAGTTTACTTCTGATGGTCAAGGTGTATTACAAGGGCTATCAATTCTATTAGCCAATGGTAATGGAAGAGGGGGTGGAGATTTCAGACACGAAAGCCACCTGATCGGAAGTTGGGCTGGAGATAGAATTACAATTGAGGGAGATTATGCAGATGATAGTCTTTGGGAAGTTATGCATCCTACAAGGCATGGAGATGATGGCGAAGAGCCGAATCCTAAATACCAAGCTGGATGGTCAGATATTTCTGAAGATGTTTTTGAGTTGCTTATGAAAGATGAGTATTTAAAATCTAAAGAGAAAGAAATACTTGATAAATGGGGTATGCCCACTTATAATGAATCCAGGACTAAACTATTAACTAAAATCTTTGGAAATGGAAACGAAAACAATTAGATGTCAAGGGCAATGTGCTGCTTGTTTAAGTGAGAACATTGAGTATGATTCGTTTCAGTATGAGGGCGATTATGGATACTATCCTTATGAATGCCAAGAGTGTGGCAGTAATGGGAATGAATATTTCGAGTTAGTTTATGATGTAACAACAACACGAGTATGAAAATAATCAAAGACAAACAGAGGATCAAAATTTACGAGGTGGGGTATTGGATACTCCACTTCGTAGGTGATGAGGATCTGGGCTACGATTTCCACACTATTGAGGTTCAAGCTATAAGCCCTAAACAAGCTGTGCTAAAAGCAAAACAGAAAGCACCAAGATGGGCTAAAAAGTTTGAAGTAATTAAGAAAAGATTTGGAAAAGAGATAAAATAATTATATCTTTGCCAAAATGTTTAATCTAATCAAATCAATTATAATGAAAGTATATACTATATCCTTTGGGAAATTGGGAAACCATCAAAATATAGTTTTTGATAAGTACCTGGAAACTCTCAACAAAACCAAACCAACTAAAAAGAAAACAAAAAAAGAAAGTAAAAAGAGTGATGAGCCACACCTTTTTATTTAATCATCTTTATTGTATGGCTCAATAGTAATTTAGTTTTCCTCCAAACAGCTCACTACTAACATAGTGGGCTTTTGGTGGTAAAAGACTATGGGTAGTATAGAAAAAATATATAACGAACTTCAAAAAACCAAAAAGCATATGAATTTAGTAGAACAACAAGCACAATTTCTACAAGATAGAATTGATGCAATGCAAAGACACCACGATAAAAAAATGAGTCAAGCAATGAGAATAATTAGAAAGTTAAGAAGAAAACAAAAACCTGATCAACCCAAACAAAAAAACTATGGACAACAATTACTTGGGTAGGGGCAATAAAAAATATGAAAGAGATATGAAGCTATGTATGATTTCTTACATAGGCATATTAATTAGTATAGCATTAATAATAATTACACAATGAGTGAAAAATCATTAACAGAAAAATTAATTGGGGAAGTAGTTAAGGAAGTATATAACCTGCTTGTAGAAAAGAATCGAGCATATGGAGATACTGCCAACAATCCCCCTAATATTTTTTCAAAGTTAAGTGCAAAGGAAGGTATCCTGGCAAGGCTTGATGATAAACTTTCAAGAGTACAAAATAAAGGATTGACCGATCAAACTGAAGATACGGTTTTGGATATAATGGGTTATTTAATATTATATAAGGTTCAATTAAAGAAAGAAAAAATAGAAAAAAAAACAATTAAAAAAAAAGATAAATGAAGAAACCTATATTTGACAAGTATGCACACGCGGTGGCAAAAGCATTTCATTTAGAATTGGATAGCTTATTTGAAAAATCAAAGAGAAGAAATCTTGTTGATGCAAGGCAAATACTATATCTGCTATGTATGGAGAGACCAATCAGACTAACTTTTATAAAACAATATTTAGAAGAGCATGGCTATGACGTGCCAATGTCAAGTATATTGCATGGTTATGAAAGGGCAAAAAAATTAATTTCTGAAGACAGAGATTATAAAGAGATGATAGACAAGATAAAAAATGAAGTATAGCTTGGAAGATATTTGGAATGAGGCTGTTAAAGATGTGAACTCTACATTTTCACATATGCCAAAAGGAGAAAGCATTTTAGGATCGGGTGTAAAAATCCAAAAATTTTTAGACCGAATTGAAATACTTAATACTTCTAAAGGTGGAGATTACTTCCAGGAATTAAACAAAGAAGAGTACAAATTTTTTTTTAAGGATGGCTGGAAGATAGGCTCTGTTAATTTAGCACTTTCTAATTATGCTTATAAACTTAATGTCATTGAGCAGAAGATTAAAACCGAAGTCAATACAAGAAAGAACGACAAGCATATACAGAATTTAAAAAACAAAAGGGAAAGTATTTTAAAAAAATACTCAAAACAAACAAGTAAATTAAATAAAATTAAATCAAATAAATTATGAAAAACTATTTTGAAGAACTGGCAAAAGTCAGTATAAAAGGTAAAACAGAAAAAAAGGGTAACTACGATTATCTCAGCTGGGCAAATGCTTGGGCTATGATTAAATTAAAGCATCCAAATGCACAAAGAAATGTTTATGAAGATCAGGCTACTGGGCTTAATTTTTTCACAGATGGTAAAACTGCATATGTAAAGGTTGGTGTTGTAGTTAATGACATAGAGCATATAGACTACCTACCTATTATGGACTACCGAAATAACTCTCTTAAAATAGAAAAGATTACTTCTATGGATGTCAATACTTCTATCCAAAGGTCAACTGCAAAGGCATGTGCTATGCATGGGCTTGGGTTGTCATTATGGGTTGGAGAAGACATTACTGCTGTTGATACAGAAACTCCAGCAAAGAAAAAATCTAAACCTCAAAAGGCAAAACTTGTCCTGGATACTGAAGACTGGGCTAATGTATTAAAATACATAGCAGAGAATAAAGATTTAGGGTTTGCAAAGATACTTAAAAATGTTGAAACTAAATTTGATGTTACTTTAGAGGTAAAAAAGAAGATTAAAGTAGAGGTAGATGGATAAAGAAAAAGCCATAAAAGAATTATTGGATGACAAAAACTATTATGGAGATTTCGGCAGAAAGTATTTATCTAACTCTGATATAATATATCTGCTTAAAAACCCAACACAATTTCGTGTTCCAACTGAAATTTCAAAACCTCTTATTGAGGGTGGATACTTTCATACTTGTATGTTGGAGCCGGAAAAAAAGGATAACTTTGAAATAATAGACTGCGCATCCCGATCTACAAAAATATATAAAGAGGCACTTGGAGACAGAGAAATGCTTTTACTTAAAAAAGAGGCAGATTACATAGACTCTCTTGTAGCCAAAATGAAAGGCAATATGGAAATGTATGATTACATCTATCAAGATGGTAATCAGTATGAAGTTCCTATGGTTGATAAAATTATGGGTAATTGGTGGAAGTCAAAAGCAGATATAATTCACAAAGATTACATTATTGATTTGAAGACTACATCTGATCTTGATAAATTTCAGTATAGTGGTCGTACCTATAATTACGATAGCCAGGCATATATATATCAAAGAATGTTTGGCAAACCAATGTTGTTTTTTGTTATATGTAAATCAACTACCAGGCTGGGCATCTTTGATTGTTCTCCAGAGTTTTTAAAAAGTGGGCAAGACAAAGTAGAAAGAGCCACAGAAGTTTATAATAAATTTTTTAGTGATGAATCAACTGAAGATATATATACCTATATACATAGGCAAACTTTATAAGTTTATAAAAAATAAATTTAAAAGAAAAAGGTATTTAACTCTCCAAGTTCCATTAGAGTTAAATGATTACCGAGATTACCAAAGATGTGTAGTCAAAACAATAGAAATTATGGAACATAATATTAATATTAAAAATAAGTAATATGTCAGACAAAGTTTTCGCAGATGGATTTTCTTTCAAAAGAAGAGACAATGCACCCGATTTTGTAATCGGTAAATTAAGTATAAAAGTTGAGGATGCAATTCCTTTCATCAAAGGTCATGCTCGTAATGGGTGGGTTAATTTAAATGTATTAACTGCATCTTCGGGTAAGCCATATGTTGAACTGGATACATTTGTTCCAAAGCCACAAAATACTGAAAACAAACAAGCTGAAGTACAAAAAGCCGAAACAGAGGATTTACCATTTTAGTTGTGTGTTTTGATCGGGAGAGGGTATATCACTCTCTCCCTTTTTTTATGTTGTAAATGTTAATTTTTTTTAACTAAACAACAAACTTATTTTATATTATATATTTTTTTTATACTTTAATTTATTAGTATAAAAATCAACAGAATTAACAGAATTAAATTAAATTACTAATGCAAATAACTATATTTAAGGATATAAAAGATACTTCTCAGCCCTTTTATAGAAATGTTGAGGTTATATTACAGAGAATAAAAGATGGTGCATCTAAGGAGTTAATTAAAAAAATTAGAGCAACCAAAGACAAAGAGCAAAAAAATAAATTAAAACAAAAATTACCTGCTATATGCTTTTCAGGAACATTCACAAAAAGAAATGACAAATCTTTGAATGTTCATAGTGGTTTAATTTGTTTAGACTTTGATGGCTACACTTCCAACAGAGAATTGTTGCAAGAAAAGGAGAGGCTTACAAAAGATAAGCATATATATGCGGTGTTTATTTCTCCAAGTGGTAAAGGCTTGAAAGCCTTGGTTAAAATACCAAATCAAACCGATAAGCACACCAGTTTCTTTAACAGCCTGGGTAAACACTTCAACTCTCCACAGTTTGATTCTACCAGTAAAAATTTATCAAGGGTATGTTATGAAAGTTACGATCCCTTAATTTATATAAATGAAACATCAAGTGTTTGGGATAAAGAGGAAGAGCAAGAGTATAACGAGGTACTAAAGCATGTTGATAAACCTACTATACCAGTTACAGATGAAAATAAAATTGTAGATATACTTGTAAAGTGGTGGGAAAAGAAATACCCTATGAATGAAGGGCAAAGAAACCATCATGCATATGTTTTAGCCGCGGCTTTCAATGACTATGGTATTAATCAAAATTTAGCAGAATATATTTTAGCACAATATGAATCCAGGAATTTTGATAAAATGGAAATCAAAAGAACAATACAGTCTGCCTACTCACAAAGACAAAATTTTGGTACAAAATATTATGAAGATGAGGATAAAGTAAACCAGATCAGACACAAACTAAAAAGGGGTGTATCAAAAAAAGAGATTAGATTACAACTTCAAGACTCAAATATTGAAGAGCATACTATTGATAGTGTAATAAACCACATTGAGGAAGAGCAGTCCAATCATAAGTTTTGGACTAAAAATGATAAAGGTACTATTAAGATAGTACATATATTATTTAAACATTTTTTAGAAGAGAATGGTTTTTATAAATTCAATCCACAAGGAAGTAAGAACTATGTTTTTGTAAGGGTTACTAATAACCTTATAGACCATACAAGTGAAAAAGAAATAAAAGATTTTATTTTAGATTATCTGCAAGATATGGATGACTTGTCAATTTACAATTACTTTGCAGAACGAACAAGATACTTTAGAGAAGAGTTCTTGACCTTACTCTCTTCCATTGATGTTTACTTTATTGAAGATGATAAAGATACTGCTTACCTTTACTATAAAAATGGTGCTGTCAAAGTAACACACGAATCTACAACTCTTATTGATTACCTGGATATAGGTGGATATGTATGGAAAGACCATGTTATAGATAGAACCTTTGTATTGTGTGAGCCCAATGAATGCGATTACAGAACTTTTATTAGTAACATTTGTGGTCAAGAGAAAAGCAGAATTAACTCAATGAAGTCCACCATAGGCTATCTACTTCATGCCTACAAAAATTTAGCATATTGCCCAGCCACTATTTTAAATGATGAAGTCATCTCTGACAATCCTGAGGGTGGAACTGGTAAGGGTTTATTTATGAATGGTATAGCAAAAATGAAAAAGGTAGTTGTTATTGATGGCAAGTCTTTCAACTTTGAAAGAAGTTTTGCTTATCAGCTTGTAAGTGCAGATACCCAGATCCTTTGCTTTGATGATGTTAGTAAGCATTTTAATTTTGAAAGATTATTTTCTGTGGTTACTGAAGGACTTACATTAGAAAAAAAGAATAAGGATGCCATTAAGATTCCATTTTCAAAAAGCCCTAAGGTTGCTATCACAACTAATTATGCAATCAAAGGTAAAGGCTCATCATTTGAGAGAAGAAAGTGGGAGTTAGAACTTGCACAACATTACACAAAAGATTACACACCCTTACGAGAGTTTGGTAAAATGATGTTTGGAGAATGGGATGATGAAGAGTGGTGTCAGTTTGATAATTTTATGATAGAGTGTTTACAACTTTATTTAAAGCATGGGCTTATCAAATCTGATTTTGTAAATCTTAAAATTAGAAAATTGTCTGCCGAAACTTGCCATGAATTTATTGAGTGGTGTGGTGTAGTTGGTGGCATACCAAACGAAAAATTAAAAACCAAAACAAAACTTTACAAGAATGATTTGTATTTAGATTTTGTTGAGGAAAACCCTGACTATGCACCTAAGTCAAAAATGACAGTATCAAGAACAAGATATTATAAATGGCTTAATGCATATAGTGAATTTAAATATAGTTGTCTGCCAGAGGAAGGTAGAGATGAAAGGGGTAAATGGTTAATATTTAGGTATCAACCAGTTGAACAAAGCAAAGTAGATTTTCCATTTTAGTATGAAAAAGATTACAATATTAGATTTGTTTTCGGGTATAGGTGGTTTTCACCTGGGTTTTGAAAAAGCAGGATATGATGTTGAAACCTTTTTTTCTGAAATAGACACTCATGCAATAGCAGTATATAAACATAACTTTAAAAATAGTACATATGTCGGATCAATTACAGATGTTCGAGGAGAGCAGTTACCAACAATCGATGTCATCACCTTCGGAAGCCCTTGTCAAGACTTTAGTTTGGCTGGAAAGCGTAAAGGGATGGAAGGTGCCAGGTCAAGTCTTATCCTTGAAGCAATTAGACTCATCAATGAGTGCAGACCACGAGTTTTTATTTGGGAAAATGTTAAAGGAACTTTCTCCTCAAATGATGGCGAAGATTTTGCGGCAATCCTCAAAGCCTTTGCCGACATTGGGGGCTATAGACTTGAATGGCAACTGTGTAATACATCGTGGTTTCTACCCCAAAACAGAGAGAGAATCTACCTTGTCGGATATTCTACAAAGCCCCCAAGAGATTGGAAAGGAGTTTTTCCTCTCCAAAAAGATGGCAGACTTTTTAATACAGAGGCAGGGAAAACAAAAGGGAAACTACAAAGTGGGAGACCTCGATCTGCACGAACAATAACTGCAAGGTATTGGAAGATGGGTTCATCTGATACATACATAAAGATGGCAGATTATCGTAATGATGAGGGTTTGAGGATCAGGAGTGAAGATGAAAGCCCTTGTTTGTCTGCAAGAAGACATAGTGAAAAGGATATAAGCACTATGCCACCTTTAGCTATATCAGGTGCT
>TARA_R100001591_G_scaffold64007_1_pt1 | contig 10216 bp, 4 predicted proteins | sample TARA_R100001591 | Tara Oceans TARA_R100001591 (sample SAMEA2622725) | marine metagenome | biome: marine biome (ENVO:00000447); feature: surface water layer (ENVO:00002042); material: "saline water (ENVO:00002010), including plankton (ENVO:xxxxxxxx)" | depth 5 m
TCATCTGTTAAAGACGAAGGAAAAGCCGCCGCGGCTTCAAAATCGCCGTAAGCTGGTTGGCCCGCTTCTTCTCTAAGTCCTTCTATAGTTACTAGACCCGCCTTCAATATATCTACATCGTCTTCAGGTTTAACTCCGTATTGATCTTCCGGTACATCAACCTCTTCTTCTTCTTCAACTTTAGGTAAATCGCGATCAAGAACGTCTTGTATACCTTGACCTCTAGCAGCACCAAAACCAAAATTACCAGCGCCAGAGTATTTTTCTGAATACTTTTCTGCGCCAGGGTGTTCAGCTAAAAACACATCTAACTGATCTGCACTTACTTCGTAAGTTTTTCCTTCGTGTATATATTTTTCTAGCATATACTAATTATTTTCTACGCGTGTCAAAACTGCTACTAAATAATTTAACTCTAGGTTGATTAAAACCTGTAGGATTTAAACCTACGTTAAAACTAGACGGTAAATTAACGTCACTATTTTCTGGTGTTTCAACACCTGAGTAAGAGATACCAAAGTCGTCTAAATAACTAGTTAAGAATAAGTTTTGCAATACTTCTTCACGCCCACCAGGTACTAATTTTTTAGGTTGCATTTCAGCGCCACTCTTAGTAACACCACCGGCTTGTTTGCTTACTCTAATTCTACTTGATACGTAGTAATTGTTTCCTTCTTTAGTATATATTTCCCCTGAAAAACCTAATAAAGGCTTACCACCCATTTCCAGCAATTTAAAGCCTTTTGCTTTTGGTGCTAAGTCATTGTAATAAACAGTGAAAGTACTACTTTTACCGTCATCTTTAACCCTAGACACATTGTTAGCTACTGTAGGGTTGTTTACTTTATCGCTATCGTCGTCATCTGTTTTTTCATATATTCTATGACTATCACCTTCATCAAACGCTTTTTTAGCTTCTGTATCTATATAAAACTCTGTCAAAAGATTATGAGCTAACTCAGTGTTACCAGGCGTAGGATTTATAATACTGTTTACAAGAACATTGTAGTTTTCACCTGTAACCATACTGACTTCTTTTTCAGTAATTGTACCGTCGGTATTTTTGTCAAGACTAGCGGCGCCTTCTCCAACTCTTATTTCATTTAACGCCATAAGCACTTTTTGACCTGTAGCTGAATTAGGATCGTTTATAGCGTCGTAGAAGCTTACGTTTTCGCCTTTAACGTTTTGCATTATGATTGTGCTATAGACACCCGGGTTGCTGCTAAGTATTTGTCTATAATCGTCTCTCAAAGCTGTTTCAACTTGATTCCAAGTTTGTAAATTATTGTCTTTTACGTTTTCATAAACTTTACCTGTAACACCTTCAAACTTAGTTAAACCTTCATAATCAGTTTTAGCGATCATACCGTTTAAATCTGACATAGTACCTTCTATTAAGGTTTCACCATTTTCAGGATCTGTAAGCTTGTAAACGTTAACACCTTGATCATTTTTAGTTACACTAAAGTTTTCTGCTGTGTCTCTTTTTAAAGAGTGGTTAGCTATATTTCTAGACAACTCATTAAATCCTTTATGGTTTTGCTCTGTTAAAACAGCGCTGTATAACTTTTCATCTTGGATTAGCTTAATAAAAGCAGTAGTGTCAGCTGCGTCAGCTTGATGTGACTTAACATATTTGTTTACTTTATAAAGTAAATCGTCTCTTTGCTTCTGACCCTTTTTACCTAACGGTATGTTTCTAAGCTCTCCTCTAAAACCATCAAGAACAACTTGCATATCGTCTCTTTCTTCTTGGTTTTCTACAGTACCGTCTTGTATTTGCTTGTCAAGCTCTGCAAAAGCGTCTTTTACAGGCTGGTTTATAGCTTTTATATCGCTTACATACTGCTTAGCTTTATTACTTATATCGTCCATCAAAGCGCCATGTGACTCAACAAGCCCTTTGTACATGTCTGTCATGTCAAACGGGTTTTGAGCTTTGGCCAAAGCACCAGCAGACGCTACAATAACATTGTCTGCACTTATATTTAATCCTTGTTTTGCCATTGTTTATTTATTCAAGAGTGCTACCGTATGAATTTAAAAAGCTTAAAAGCTGGTCTGTATTTGGATTGTTGCTTTGAGTACTGCCGCCGCCGCCGCCGCCAAAGTTTAAGTCTAACTCACCAATACTTTGGCCTAAATTAGCAAACATACTCGCCTGCTGCATACCCATTTGAGCCGCTGCCATTCCGCTACTCATTTGATTAGCAAACGCTTGTTGTACACCACTCGCCGCACCTGCAGCTCCTTGATACGCGACGCCTAACAAAGTAGCTTGTCTACGCATCTCAGCCTCTTGCACCATTTGTTCTCCACCTCTAAACGCCATTTCAGTTGCACTAGCACCTTGAGCTATTAATCTTTGATTTAATGCTTCTTGTTTAGAAAGATCAGCTGAAACTCTTTGAGCTTGTAAAGTTCCTTGATTAGCGAGAGCTTGAGCTAAACTAGCAATACCGCTAGAACCAGCAGCTCCTCTAAGTCCTTGCATAATATTAGCTCTTTGCTGAGCCGCTTGCTCCATTTGAAACTTAGCAGTTTCTTGGTTTACTGTTATATCTTCATACGGATTCTCAAGATCAGCATACGGATTAGTAAACTCAAACTGCCTATATCTTTCACGCTGAGCTTCTAGCAACGCCATTTGCTCTTTTTGCAAGGCTAGCTGCGCAGCCGCCTGTTCAGCTGCAAGCTGTTGACTTTTTTGAGCTTGTTTTTTAGCTTTATTGCCAGAAAAAAAACTAAAAAGCGTCGTCCCAATTTTTACTGCCGTTAGCGGATCTATTGCCATATCGATTTAATTATTGTAGTCATTTATATATAGTTACATTTTTTAGTAGTTATTTACTACTTCCAGTGACTTCAGAGCTTACAGAGTACAATTCAGCAGGCTGAGGCCCTGTGTGTACCATTTCTACTTGAGCGTAATACCCTTTTAATCTACCATTATTTACAACGTTATTTTTTAAAAACATAATAAACGCATCTTGTGGAGGCGCGGTATTAGTATCTACTATTATAAAATTAGATCCTATTTGATCAATACGACCTAACTGTATAGGATTACCACCTACTTGCTGCTGATTTAAATCAGATAATGATGTTGTTTCTAAGTAGTAAGCCGTATCACCAACTTGTAGCGATGCGTTATCTATGTTAGATGATAAAAATATTGTCATGATGCAGTTCCTGGTGTTATAAAGTTATCTACTATTAAATTAAAAGTTCTGTTAGTAGCGCCAAATTTAGACACGGTAAAACTACCACTCACGTTAACTTTGCTAAAAATGCCTTTAAATGTAAGTAAAGTACCTTCGAGTATAGTTTGTGCTGCTTCTACCACGATGCTACCTGCAGAAGCACTAGCGCTTACTGAAGTAACTCTATTAGACGCGACGTTATTAACACCATTGCCAGAATAAGTTACTGTGTTGCCACCAGATATGCCGTAAGTACCATCTAGCTCTATTGTAGTGCTACTAGTAGTAGCGCTACGTGTTGTTTTAGTAACTACAGCATCTTTAGGCACAAACGCGCTAAGCTTTATTTTTTTGATAATTACACCTGTAGCATTGTATATAGCTTTTGGTCCAGCGGCATGAAAAGTTAAAGTTATTCCATCTGCAAATGTTTGAGCGCTTGACAATGTTAGTGTTTTAGTGGCTGTATCTACAGACAATATAGACGGCGTGCCTGATAACGATCCGCTGCTAACTGCAACTATTTTAGTTCCAATAGCTATATCTGTAACACTATCTAATACTACAGCAGTAGAACCACTTGTAGCTCCATCAACAGTTTGAGTGCTTGAAAAAACTAGATCAGTTTCTTTTGGTTGTCTAGTTAAATTTAAACCAAAACCTCCAGCATCAGTAGACGCCCTATTTATTTCTTCATCAAAAGATATTACAACGTTACCTTGTTGTGGAGTTCCAACCGCAGATTTAGCAGAAGCAAAACTTGCAAAATTAACTGGTGAAGTATTAAGCTCTTTTGCTTGAAAACTTATAGTAGTGTTAACAACTTGGTTTACAGAAGTAGAAAAAACTCCACCTTGTTTATTAAGCACCGTGTCAGTGGTAGGATCTGCTATTACAAAAAATTTATACGTAGCAGCAGAAGAAACTGAAGGAAACTGTATTACCCTGGTAAATGTTGTTGACGATAAGGTTGCTTTAAAGTTATTTAATGGTATATGAGAAGATGTAGCAAACGCATTAGTTTCAAAATTGTAAAATTGACCATCGTCATTTACTATTTGTAAAATAAAAGAAGCACCTTTTGTTCCGAGTACAGTTAAAGATCTATTCTCACCTTCTTTTTGTACGTCTACTTTAGATATATCTAATGCTGTAATTAATTTATCCATTTTGTGTACTTGTTACAACGCCTAAACCTTGAAAGTTAAACTTAGAAGTGTCAATAGTTCCGTTTTCATCTATATCGTTTCCATAAATATAATTAAACCACTTACCTTCTTTTTCTATAAACTCACTAACAGAGCCTGCGTCTTGTTCTGTTACTATAGAGCTCACACTCCAGCCATTTAAACCTTGAGTATTGTATATTTGAGAGCTGTCAATTACTGAGCTGTTTGTTTCTCCATAAGCATCTAATATATCTATTACTTGTACGGTTGAAAACGGGCTTTCAAAAGCCTCAACTCTAGACTGCGATCCTTCGTAAATTATGTTAGTAAAGTTTTTAATCGTAGAAGACTCAGCATTTAAAACAGCTGTTATAGTAGAGTTGTATGGCGCGCTGTTGTAAAAAGAGTTTCTAACAGGGTTAGTGTAGTGTTGCCATAACTTGCCACTTTCCATTGTAAAGTACTGATTAGATAAACTAACACCACTTTCAGGTATAAAAGACTTAAAGCTTGTCCAGCCTTTTACATCTTCGTTGTAAGTAATAGTCTGCGGGTGTGTTTCAAACTCGTCTAAAGTAATGACTCTTTTCAAGAACACATTGTCTATAGTACCGGTGAAAGCGGCTGTATGTGACGCTATAAAAATAGATCCACCAGGCATTGTAGGTAAACTACTTTGACTGTTGTCACCAACTATGACGTTGGCTTGTATGTGTCCAGATTCGTCTGTGGCGTCAATAGTTTGGATAAATCCTTCGCCGTTTGAGTTAAAATATCCAACTAGTAAATTACCTTGCTCGCCAACGAAATCAAATGATAATTCATACGTATATCCTAAAACTAAATCTTCTTCTAATGGTTGAAATATGAAAGCGTTATGTAATACAGGGGAATCATTAAACTGTATAGCTCCATCGTCCCATGTAATAAAGTCTTCTAGCTCTTGGTCAAAACCATCTATAATCCAACCTTCAACACCACTACCTTCGCTTCCTGACAAAGAAAAATAGTTTGTGATATCTACTAACGAAACTTTATCTATAGAGCAATACGTGTAAGCGCTTTGATTAGCGTAAAAATCTATTTCAGGCGTAGCTTCTCCTGAGTAAGGGATAGTTTGAACTGTTTGAACAAGATCGTTAACTGGAGTTCCATTATTTTCTTCTACTCTAGTTAATGTGTTTTCAAAACCTTCTTGAGGATTTATAATAGCTTCGTATGTGCCAAGAGAATTAAACGCACCTTCTACTGTAAAGTTATTAAAAACTATTTGATAATCAGAGCTATTTACCCTAAGTTCTAAGCCGCCAAGCGCGTTGGCACCACCACTACCAACACCACTTGCTGAACTTAATTTGAACCGTAGTTTATAGCCGTCGTTAGTAGCAACAAACCCAGGTATAGCTTGTTTTAAATGATCATTATACGCTTGATACATATTAGCCTTTCCATCGTAGTAATAAACTTGAGGGAAATGGTACTCAGGGCTTGTGTTATGAACTCGTGCTCTTTCTATGTGGTAGTTTTCTGGATCTGTACTCCAGTTGTCAAAACTTCCACCACTAAAGTCGTTATCAGTTATATCTATAACACGTAAGTGACTAAAATGTATCTCTTGGTCTCCCAAGTTATTTACGTTTAAATGATTGTTTAAACCATGAGCACTTTCAGAACTAGCTTTAAACAAACCTCTTAATACCTTTTCGCCTCTACCTGTATACTCTTCGTTGGCACTATGAGTAGTTCTTAGTTCTAAGTTTCTTACAGAAGAGTTATATGTATTTTGTGAATACCCCCAGCCTCCGTAGCTGAAGACGGGAGAGCTTCCGACGGCAAAATCGTTAGGTAAAACCCCATATAGCTGTATATTGTAAGAATTATCGTCTAGATCAGTAATAACTTCCCCTTGATCATCTACTACGATCATATCAACAAGATACCAGTGATCTTGTATTAAATCTGTATCAAGTTTATGATTAAACGCTCCACCTGGATTTAACTTCATAAATGATTGATCTCCGCTAACATTGTAAAACCCAGGTTCTAAGTTAGATATTGTAACGCCAGTATCTGGATGCACTGGATTAGAACCTACAAGCCAGTCAGGATATGTAACACCATCTTGCTGATAAGCAACAGGAGGGTTTGCAACGCCGTATATAAGCTCGTTACCCCTAAATAAATTAGAAGTATCAGAGTTTTCATCTATACCATTAATAGGTTCAGTATGTATTACCTCTTGCCAAGCTGGTTGCAGCGTTAGTGGTACTGGATCGCTACCTGGTTGTCCAGGATCTGCTTCTACAAAAGGTTGTATGTATTTACGTAGTTTTTTAACTCTAAAGCCTTTTATAACTAGCTCTCCAAGATTTACAAGCTCCATATCGCCTTCATTACCGTCTTGACCGCCTTCACCATTGCCTGTTTCTACGTGAATACGTACTTTTAAATTTTCTACAAGAACTTTCGCCGTTGAAGTACCATCGTAAAACTTCCATTTAAATTTTACCGATTTAGGACCTGTAGTATCTGTTGAAGTCGTAGATACGCTAGCACTACCCATGTACGAGTACGCGCCAGAAGTGGCGAAAAAATTACTTGATTGCCCTCCGTAATCAACTGGTCCTCCATCTGCCAGGGTTTGAATAAATGTGTTAGACACTAAATCGTACCCATCAAGTATCTCGACTCTAAGTCTACAAGAATTAACAGTACCTACGTTGTTAGCTTGCCAGTTTATAGTTACTTGTACTTCTTCTCCGTTGTAAATAGTAGCATTACTGTGGTTATTGTTAGGTAAGCTTTCAGCTACTTCTGCAACAACCTCGGAAGCTTCGCCACTAACGAAATCCGCTGGTATAACTACGTTGCCAAAATAACCGTTGTCAGGCGCGCCTCTAAACGTAATGCCTTTTTTAGGAGCAGTAGTGCTCCAGTTATCTGGTATGCCACTAGGCGTTATGCTAGAATTGAAAACATTAGTATTATACGTAGTAGACGCTTGGTAAAAAATAGCTACAGGTACCTTCCACGTGTTTATGTCATATGTTGCGCCACCTAAATAAAAAGTGCCGAAGCCAGGATAGTTTGGTCCTTGCCAAAGCACTAGCTTATCATCGAAAGGTAAGTTAGTGTCTTGATAACTAAAAGATTGAGTTATGTTTTCTTCGTCCGTTTCATCATACCACGTAAAGTTAGCGTTTGGTGTTGGATCGTCAGCGTCTCCACCCATAATACCATCTGAGTGATTTGAGTATCTATTTATATAAAAAGACGTAGGGTGAGAAGGAACTGAAACGCCTATATCAGAATCAAACATTGATGTTGCAGTATCAGACAAGCCGGTAAAACCAAACATAGTAGGAGACGCGTTTTCTGCGTAGTTTTGAAAAAGAACATCTTGACCTTCAACTACACCTACTGGATCACCTTGAGGTTCTATATCTCCAGGTTCTATAGCAGGGTAGTTAATAACTTGAGTCTGTGTGGTAAGATCAAAGTTGTAAGGCGTTAACAGATCTTCATTTTCATTTAAAAGTTCTTGTATAGTGTTATCCCCTTCCCAGTCAGCTCCGTTATTAAAATTGCCGTCTGTTATTAAATCATCATTGTCAAAAAACTCTTGAACAGCCTCACCTTCAGATAAATCGTCGTTAACAATAGGCGTAGCAAAAATCTTAGGTTTTATTGTAAGATTATAATGCTTGTTGAAATTATCGTATGTACCTAGCAGCTGCGCGTTGTTTACTAAATTATCTCTAAAGTAATCTCTCATACCTTCGTCAGATATAGGTGTTAGGCCATCTTTTGACAATCTTAACACCGCTCCTCTTTGCTTGTCAGCAAAATAAGCTCTATACGACTCTGCGGCAAAAGACTCTGGGTGAGTTGATATACCGTAATCACCTGCAAACGGTACGGCTTGACCTAAAACTTTTTCTGTAGCAATTAACTGCGGATTACCGTCAGCGTTAAATAAAGCGTCTTTATTAGCTAATATTTTAAGTACTTTATCTTCACACAAAGTAATTAAATCAGTGTCTCTTGTATATAGCTTTTGTATGCTTCCATAAACAGGATTTAAGTCTTTTGTTATTTTTTCTCCAGCAATAAATTGATTTAAATTATTTACATTAGAATTAGAGTTGTATATACCCGAGTATATTAAGCCATTAGTTCTATGCTCTTCTATAAATGTTTCTTCAATAGTAGCAGAAACTCTAGCTCCACTAGTTATTTGCATGTTATTATAGCCGTCTCTTATTCTATTAGATTCTATACCATCTCCAAAAGAAAAACAATTAAACCAGTCTAAACCAACGGCTAAAGAAGGATCAACTTCAACTTGTATATTAAATTGAGTTTTAACTTCAGCGCCTTCTTCTACAGGTATATTGTCAAATATTCTAGCCTGTGTGTAGCTGCCGTCTTCTCTACAAAACTGGAATATAGCTCCAGTGTAGCTAACTTCATCACCAGCTGAACCAATAACACTTAGCCCAGGCTCTATAGTAAAAGTTTCATTATCGTCCCAAGAAACTAATCTTATATTCTGTGGTATTTCAGGTTCGTTTAAAAGATAAGAACCTCCTTCAGGAACACCGCTTAGCTTAACTTCACATCCTACAGGCGCAAATATTTCTTTGTTTTTACCTTGTATTCTCGTAGGTATGTTGTTACTAGCTTCGTAGTATATGTTTAAATCTGGAAGTTGTTGAGGTTCAGTTTCCCATATTGTAGGTGAGCTAAATAAATCACCACTTATAGCAGGTGGTATGTTAGTTAAAAACTCTATATCATCAGAAAGACTAAGCGTTAATTGACCTACAGTTGAACCGTCAACAGTCGCTCCTACTCTAGGATCATAATTTCCTGGGGCAGCAGGGTTTTTATCTAACTCAATAACATAGCAAGTTCTTCTATTATGACTAGCCCCAAAGTCAAGTATTTTATTTATTAAAAGCTGAGCTTTTGTGTCATCTCCAAATGTTTCTGTAAGACTTGGTTCGTTATTAGAGTCGATAGTGTCTGCCCAAAGACTAGCCGCATGCTCTACGCTATTAAAAGTATTGTTAGTAAAATTAGTTCCATTCCAAAGATTTCTGTCTCTCCAAGAAGTGTGATTGTATAAGTGTTTTTCTTGAACAGACTTAATAGTATATACGGTTCCTGCTGGATCGGCCTTAAATCTAAATTTTGCGTCAGGAGTTTTTAGGTTTGCTATAAAAACTTGTATATTTTGGCTTTGTGAAGTTTCAGGAAAAGCAGGGTTCCACTGTTCTTCATGTCTTTCTCTAAAACTACCGTTGTAACCTTGGCCTACAGAAGTACCTCCATAGTAACCAGGTGTTTCATCAAGAGGATTATTTTCGTCATCGTAATTTCCTTCAAACTCTATGTGGTTTAAAGTACCATCACCAAAGTTTTCAGATATTGCTATAGAACCGCCTAAATAATCAGTTGGTACAGATGCTTGTTTTTTTGTAAAAACACCTCCACCCCAAATACCTTCAAGTCTACTAGCGATACTATTTTTACCTTGTAGTTCTACGCCAGTAAGATCTAATGAGTCTATGAGATCTACTCCAGGAGCTAAAAACGATAAGTGCATAAAAAACTTACCTTCTTCTTCACCATACGTAGTGTCAAAGTTATTAGGATAAGACGAGTATGTAGGTTGAGTGTCTGGGTTAGGAACATTTCGATATAGGCTATCTGTTATCCATCTTCTTGAACCAAGTGTATGTGAAATTGTAGTTTCTGATATTCCACCAACAGAGTTTATAATAGTGTTTTCTATATCACCTTCAAGCAAAGCCGCCGTGTTGCCTGAAATTATTA
>TARA_R100001591_G_scaffold17596_1_pt1 | contig 10161 bp, 13 predicted proteins | sample TARA_R100001591 | Tara Oceans TARA_R100001591 (sample SAMEA2622725) | marine metagenome | biome: marine biome (ENVO:00000447); feature: surface water layer (ENVO:00002042); material: "saline water (ENVO:00002010), including plankton (ENVO:xxxxxxxx)" | depth 5 m
TCAACATTTAGCGTGTGCAGTAAAATGGTCATAAAGTAACCAGCATGACTACAAAGTAGTCAATTGGGCCCTAGTAATGATCATTTAATAGTCAATCTAGGCATAGGAGGCCGTCATATTATGTCACAAGCGCTACCCGTATCAGTACACAAAATGAACGGCACTTATCAAAAGTGCCGGCACGAGGACGCCGAGAAAGGTCAATTCGTGTTCGACGAGGGGTACCCCGAGCCGCCGCGCGAGCTGAACAATGATTACGCAGCCATGGTCGTGTGGGAGGAAATCCGCACAATCATGGAGGCGTCTAAAATTTACACGCAAGCCGACGCCGAAAAATTGGCGCGCTACTGTGTGCTAACCGCAGAGTTTCGCGCGACGCTCGCAGGTTTCCCGGTTTCGAAATTGAATCCGCTTCGCTCGCTTGAAAAAGATTTGTATTTGTGCCCGACAGCCCGCGCAAAACTGGGCGTTAAGCAAAAAGAACCCGAAAATGCATTTGATAAATTCAAATGACCTACGCAGCCAACACGGCGCGGCTGTTCGCCGAGAAAGTACAGGCGGGGCACATACCCGCATGTAAATATGTGCAGCAGATTTGCAAGCGCCATTTAGATAATTTGATAGAGTCGAAGAATGACGACTATCCATATTATTTTGATGAAGACGCCGCGCAAAAGATCGTTGAATTTATGGAGCACATGCCCCACACCAAGGGGGAGTGGGCTTTTAAGCGCATGACGATCAAGCTTGAACCATGGCAGATATTCGGGCTCGCCGTCGGTTTCGGCTGGAGAAATAAAGATGACGGCACGCGACGTTTTCTTGAGATGTATTGGGAAATACCGCGAAAAAATGGGAAATCTATTCTCGCGGCTGGCGTTGGCGTTTATTGTTTATCTGCTGATAATGAGTTTGCTAGTGAAGTGTATAGTGGCGCTACTTCTGAAAAACAGGCGTGGGAAGTGTTCAAGCCCGCAAAGATCATGCTAAGTAAAACGCCTCAGCTTAAAAAAGCTTTTGGTATAGAAGTCAACGCAAAAACAATTGTTATCCCTGATCAGGGTTCTGTGTTTCAGCCTGTGATTGGCAATCCCGGCGATGGCGCCAGCCCACATTGCGCGCTTATTGATGAGTACCACGAGCACGCAAACGATGCGTTGTATGCAACGATGCGTACCGGGATGGGTGCGAGAAGGCAGCCCGTACTATTTATTATCACTACGGCGGGCGATAACATCGAAGGTCCGTGCTATGAGAAACGGTCAGAAGTTATAGAGATGTTGTCCGGGAACCTGCCAAATGATAGGCTTTTCGGGTATATTTGGACGATAGATAAGGATGACGACTGGAAAGACCCGGACGTTTTAAAGAAAGCGAACCCTAATTTTGGGGTTTCTGTTTATGAGAAGTTTTTGTTGAATGAGCAAAAGGACGCAGTTAACAATACTTCTAAGCAGTCGCACTTTAAAACCAAGCATATGAATGTGTGGGTCCAGTCCAGGGACGCCTATTTTAACCCTGAAAAGTGGAATGCGTGCGAGGAAGTTTTAAACCATGATGATTTTATCGGGCAAACTTGCTACTTAGGAATAGATTTAGCGGCTAAAACCGACCTTAACGCAGTTGTCGCGGTCTATCCGCGAGACATTGAAGGCCTTATGCATTATTACGTGTTCGCGCCTAAGTTTTATTGTCCACGCGATACGGTAGAGTATAGTGATAACAAGCGACTTGCTCAGGCCTACGCTAACTTTGCAGGAAAGGGGTATTTAGAGTTGGTTGATGGCGCAGAGATGGATTACCGTGTCATACTGCGGGATATATTGCGAATCAATGAAGAAACTCCCGTGAAAGAGGCCGGAACCGACCCCCACGGCGCCACATGCTTGATGCATGAGTTGGACGAGGAGGGTATAACGCCAGTGATTGTTCACCAGAATTTCACCGGGATGTCCGATCCAATGAAAGAATTCGAGGCAGCCATAAGGGGCGGGCGTATACATCATGACGGCAATCCGATTTTGTCTTGGTGTATTGCCAATGTGACGGGTAAATTTTTACAGGGTTCAGATGATATCGTGCGGCCGACGAAAGAGCACCGAGACAAGAAGATTGACGGCGCGGTCGCCCTAATTAACGCGTTAGCAAGAGCAATGCATCATGAGGAAGACTCAGGCGGCGCGGGAGTTATTGTATTATAATGGTACTATTGCGGGAACTGTTAGTTGATGCCGTTGGTTTATTGGGGCTTGGGTCGGTCTGCTGGGGTTGTTACTCCATCTATGAGCCGTCCGCGTATATCGTTGGGGGCGCGTGTTTAATGATTTTTAGCGTAAAAGCGGCGCAGGTGAAACCGAGTGATATTTAATTTCATGAAAAAAGCCGATGGCGGGCGCACTATCTCAACATCGCGGCAGTTGTCCGATTATCTCGCGTCGGGTGTCGATAGTTTGTCGGGTGTAAGCGTTACACCTCAGAGCGCTTCAAAGTTTGCGCCAGTTTATGCCTGTATTAAGGTGTTGGCCGAGGGTGTTGGGCAGTTGCCGTTAAACCTGTTCCGGCGGGTTGGCTCTGATGTAAAAGAGAAAGCTATTAAGCATCCGCTTTATAGTATTTTGCATACTGAGCCCAACGACTACCAGACTAGCCAAGAGTTTTTTGAAATGTTGGTAGCGCACATAGCGCTAACAGGTAACTTTTATGCTTACATCAATAGGTCAAGCGTTAGCGGACAGGTACTCGAACTGCTACCGATGCAGCCGAGCGCTATTGAAGTTAAGCAGAACGAAGATTACAGCGTTGTGTATAAAGTTACTTTCCCTGATAATTCAGTTGATATCCTTGATGCGGCGAGCGTCTTACATGTTAAAAATCTTACTTTGGATGGGTTCACGGGCGTTTCAAACATTACTCATGCTCGCGAGTCGATCGGACTAGCGATGGCAACCCAAACGCATGGCGCCAAGCTTTTTAATAACGGAGCGAAGCCCGGCGGGATACTGTCAACGGACAGCGTTTTGAAAAAGGACCAGATATCGGATATTAGAGGCGAATGGGAGAAGCTGCACGGTGGCGCTGCCAATTCGCATAAGACAGCGATACTTCAAGGCGGTTTAAAGTGGGCGCAGGTGGGAATGTCTTCGGACGATGCCCAGTTTTTAGAAACAAGACAGTTTCAGAGGTCGGAAATAGCGGGTATTTTCAGGGTTCCACCGCACATGATAGGCGATTTAGAGAGGGCAACGTTCACGAATATCGAGCATCAAGGCCTAGAATTTGTAGTATATTCTCTCATGCCGTATATCAGGCGCATTGAGCAGCGCATCACAAAACAACTGATAAAGGCAACGGAAAGGGCCGATTACTACCCAAAATTCAACGTAAACGGCCTTTTGCGCGGCGATATGAACACTCGCGGCAACTTTTACCGATCAATGTTCAACATGGGCGCGCTTTCTCCAAACGAGATTAGGGCACTTGAAGATTACAACCCACGCGAAGACGGCGATACCTATTTTGTGCCGTTAAACATGAGTGACGGAAGCGAGGAGCAGCAGGATGCTAACAAAGAGCCGGTATGATGCACCATTAAAGATTAAATCGTTAAACGATAGCGGCGAGTTTACCGCCTATGGCTCGGTGTTCGGCGTTGAAGACTCGCACGGCGATGTTGTAGTGAAGGGCGCTTTTGAAAAGTCTTTAAAGGCTATGAAAGAAAAGGGCCGTTTGCCTGCTCTACTATGGCAGCATAAAATGAGTGAGCCTATTGGCGTCTATACAAAAGTTGAAGAAGATGATCACGGGTTATATACTGAAGGGCGGTTACTTATAGACGATGATCCACTTGCTAAGCGCGCGCATGCGCACATGAAGGCGGGCAGTGTTAGCGGAATGTCTATAGGGTATTACCTGAATGATTACGAGTATGACAAAGAGAAGGCCGTTTTCATTCTGAAGGAGATAGATTTAATCGAGGTTTCACTAGTGACGGTGCCGTCAAACGATGACGCCAGAGTTCAAGACGTCAAAAACGCCTTAAAAAAAGGTGAAATGCCGTCGCCAAAAGCTTTGGAGAGACTCCTACGGGATGTAGGATTCACTCAAAAAGCCGCTAAAACTTTCATGTCACGCGGCTACAGTGCTCTAAATAATCGCGATGATTACGAGGATGCAGGGAAGGAAACCGCGAGAGCGGCTAACAGGGATGTTATTAATTTAATTGACAAGTATTTCTCGTAACCTGGAGGTGATCCAATGGATATGGAACTAAAAGAAGCGATTGAGAAGATCGGCAAAACGTACGAAGAGTACAAGAAGACTAATGATGAGCGGCTTTCTCAGCTTGAGAAAAAAGGCGTAGTTGATCCGCTTGTCACTGAGAAGCTTGAGCGCTTGGATGCCAAGATGTCAGAGCTTGAAGCGGTTAAATCTGCTGTAGACAGCCTAGAAAAGAAAGCCAACCGGCCTTCTGCACAGTCTTCAGAGTACGCTGAAGAGCGCGCAGAGCATAAAAAAGCTTTTTCCGATTTTATGCGAAAAGGCAAAACGGATGGTTTGCACGATATCGAGCAAAAAGCCTTTGTTGGAAACAGCGACCCGGACGGCGGCTACCTGATGACCCACGAGATGAGCAGTGAAATCGACCGCATTTTGGCGCAAGATGTTGCCATGCGTCGGCTTGCAGCCGTTCGAACTATCGGCGGTACGTCTTGGAAGCAAGCGGTTAACGTTGGCGGTGCCGGTTATGGCTGGGAAGGCGAAACGGACGAAGGCGGCGAAACTTCAACGCCAACTTTGAAAGAGATCGAGATTGTACCCGGAAAGATCTACGCAGAGCCTAACGCCACGGCAGATTCGCTTGATGACGCGTTTGTTAATGCTGAGGCTTGGCTATCGGATGAGGTGTCTATCTCTTTTACCGAAGGCGAAGCAGCGGCGTTCATTACTGGAACCGGTATTAAGAGTCCGCGCGGCATCTTGTCATACACAAATGTAGCTAACAGCTCTTACACCTGGGGTAATATCGGCTATACCGCATCGGGTGCGGCTGGCGCTTTCGCGGCGTCTAATCCTTCCGATAACCTGGTTGACCTTATCCACACTTTGAAGCGCGGTTATAGAAACGGTGCGTCGTTCTTGATGAACGATTTAACCCTTAGTTCTATCCGTAAATTTAAAGACGGTCAAGGAATCTATCTATGGACTCCAGGCCTTCAAGAGGGCGTTAGCTCAACTTTGTTGGGCTATGGCGTTGAGATCGATGATAATATGCCGGATGTTGCCGCAAACACCTACTCTATAGCGTTTGCCAACTTCTCTAGAGCATATCAGATCGTGGATCGTGCCGGCGTTGCGGTTCTTCGCGATCCGTACACCCGTAAAGGCTGGGTGAAGTTTTACACTACCAAGCGCGTTGGCGGGGGCGTCAAAAACTTTGAAGCTATCAAGCTGATGAAGTTTGCCACCTCCTAATGCATAGCGCCCTAACGGGCGCTTAACATCAATTCATTAAATAAAGAGGGTATTTAAATGCGAGATTTGCACAATAATGTTGATGTTCGACGCGCTATCAGCCCGGTTTCTGTAGCCGATAACACTGCTCAAGTTAGCCAGATTATCGACATGCAGGGCTTTAGTTCTTGCGAGTTCATCATTGCAACCGGTTCTATTGCTGATGCTGACGCTACGTTTACTGTTCTTATTGAAGATGGTGACGACAGCGGCCTAAGCGACGCGGCAGCCGTAACCGACACCAATCTCTTAGGCACTGAAGCGGCGGCGGGCTTCCAGTTCGACGACGACGACACCACCAAAAAGATTGGTTATCGTGGTACTAAGCGTTATGTTCGAATGACGATCACGCCAGCTTCAAACGCTTCAGCCGCTTTGTTGGCTGCTGTTGCTGTGTTGGGTCATCCTGCTAACTCGCCACAGTAAGAGGTGAAACGTGGTTAAAATCGAGGTAGTTACTCAACCAACTCAGCAGGTCGTTAACTTCGATGATTTGCGCGACCACTTGCGCATTGAGACGCATGACGACGACGCGTTGTTGGTTCAGTATCTCGATTCAGCCACCGCGCAAGCGGAGAACTACACAGGGCTCCACTTGCGCAGCCAAACCATAAAATTATGGTTTGATCACTTCCCCACGGACAGCTTAAAACTATATGCAGCGCCATTCATGGCGATAACACGCGTTGATTACTATGACACTGATAACGCGTTACAGACTTACGCGCTTTCCGATGTCGATGTTGATCTTTATCAAGGATTAATCCGGCCGTACCCAACAAAAACATGGCCAGACACTTACGACCGCTACAATGCAGTAGGCATTGAGGCGACAGTGGGCTATACAGCCGCCACTCTGCCGGTCGCTATCCGCCAGGCCATCCTGATGATGGCGGGCCACTTTTACGAAAACCGCGAAGCGACAGCGCCAAGGGCGGCCCCAAAATCCATCGAGTTTGGCTTTAAGGCGTTACTCGACCCATACAGGCGCCACACCTTATGATCAGTGGGCGTTTAGATAAGCGCATAGCGTTCCATAAGCTCGTGGTAACGCATGACGACTACGGCGATGCTGTAGAAACGTGGGAGCTTGATTTTAATCGCCGTGCCGAAGTGCGTCCACTGTCAGGTAATGAGCCATACGTCAATCAGCAACGGTTACCCGAGGCTGATTACCTCGTAATAACGCGTTACGATAGTGAAACTAAAACAATAACGCCGAAGCATCGGATCATTTTTAATGGTAAAACACTCGAAATAGAGTCTATTATCAATGTAGAGGAAGATAACAAAGAGCTTCGTTTTTTCTGCTTGGAGTACGTGTAGTGGGTGTCGATATAAAGGTTGAAGGGCTCAGAGAGCTTGAACAAAAGCTGGTTAAGCTTGGCGGCGCAGTGGCTCACAAGCAGCTTAAAAAGGCCTTATTTGCCGGCACAACGCAGACTTTTAAAGAGTACAAAGCCACCGTGCCTGTTAGAACCGGCAGGCTACAGAAGGGCATCAAGCGGCGAAGCATGAGGAACACTAAGCTTAAAACGTCAAAGTCAACCGCTGCGCTTTTCGGCGGTAGGCGTGCAGCGGCAGGGGTAATCATATTCAACAAAGCGCCACACGCGCACCTTTTGGAGTTAGGCACCAAGCGAAGGCAGACGACCGGCAAAGGACGAACAAGGCGCGTGCCCGCTGGTATTGATAGAGGCTTGGTTAAGCCTCGACATTATCTTATGAAGGCCTTTAAAAGAAAGGGTATAAGTGGGAATCAAGCTGTTAACAAGTTTAGAGATTCATTGTCAAAGAATATTAGGAAGCTAACTAAATGAGCGTTCGGACGATCGTAGCCGCATTGAAAGCCCACTCAGGCCTAAGCGCGCTTGTTTCGAACCGCGTTTATCGATCTGCTTTGCCTCAAAATCCAGTTTATCCGCTGGTAATGTTCGAGGCTGAAGAGGAGTTTATTAACACGTTAGCGGGTAAGTCGTCTCTGAATAAATGGAATTTTGAGTTTACCTGTAAATCAAAGTCTTTAGAAACCATGGAAAGCCTAACAGCTCAACTAACAGCGGCGCTCAACTCTTCAACTTTCAGTTCTGTTGTGGGCGATGTAACGGATGATGAGTTTGAAGATGAATTAGGCGTTCACACGGCTTCAATGGATGTTTCAATCTGGCTATAAGCGGAGGGAAAGCGCATGGCTACGTTAAAATCACAAGGTGTTCTACTTAAGCGCGGCGATGGCGGCGACCCTACGGAAGTTTTCACGACGATCGGCGAGGTGACCGGCGTGTCAGGCGTTGGTGGCGGTTCTGCTACTGAGATCGACGTTACCAACCTTTCATCAACAGCCAAAGAATTTATGCTAGGTCTAAAAGATGAGGGTGAGGTGTCGGTTACAATGAACCTTGATACCGGCGACACTATGCAGACTGGATTAAGAACGGATCGTGATAACAACACGTTACGTAATTTTGAATTGGTTCTAACCGACTCCAGCCCAACAACAATTAGTTTCTCGGCTTTTGTTAAGAGCTATAATGTTGGTATTGCAGTTGACACCCAAATAACCCTAGAAGTATCTCTGCGATTGTCCGATGAGGCCACTTGGGCATAAGGAACTAAATATGAAACATATAACGCTCGACGACATATTAAAATCATCGCAAGTTAAAGAAGTTCAATTTGAAGTACCAGAGTGGGGCGGTTATCTCATGCTTCGAGAGATGACCGCCGAAGCCCGCGACGCCTACGAAGGTTCCCTACTTCGCGAGAATGAGAAAGGCGAGATTGAGCGGAACCTATCAAACGCGCGGGCTAAAATGATAGCCGCGTGCGCGATAGGCCCCGACGGCAAGCGCATGTTTGACAGTGAATCTAAAGTTAACGCGTTAGGTAACCAGCCTAACACGATAATTTCGAGGATTTTCGACAAATGCCGCGAGCTTAACGGGATGAATGTCGAGGATGTAGAGGAACTGGCGGGAAACTAAAGAGCCGGCCAACGCGGCTTTTTCTGCATCGGTACGCGATTAAAATCGGTTGGCCGGTTCCTTTGCTCTTGAAGGTTATGAGTAGTTCTGACATAACGGAAGCGATGGCCTACTCCAAAATAGAGCCATGGGGCGAGTGGCGCGACGATTACAGGGCCGCGCTTGTAGCTTCAGTAACAGCTAATTGTCACGCGGGCTCAACCTCAAAGCGGTTTAAAGTATCGGACTTTATGCCGGAATTTGAAGTAAAAACCGAGGCTGAACGGCTTTCTGAAAACATCAAAGAGGTGTTGAACATTGGGAACCCTGGCTAGTCTATCCGTAGAAATGACGGCAGACAGCGCGCAGCTACAGCGCGAGGTAAAGAAGGCTGAGGACACATTCAAGGCCTTCGAGAAGGCAACCAAGATGGTTGGTAAGGCCTCGCGTAACGCGTTAGGCATCATTGCAACTGGCGCGGCTGGCCTTGTTGCTCTCACTGTTGAAACTGCCAATTCTGCCAGAGAGCTTTCCAACCTTAGCCGCGTTGCCGGCGTTTCTGCCGAGCAACTGCAAAAAATGTCGTTTGGCTCTAAAAAGCTTGGGATTGATCAAGAAAAACTGGCCGACATTCTAAAGGACACCAACGATAAAATAGGTGATTTCCTGGCAACAGGTGCCGGTGGCGCCGTGGACTTTTTCGAAAATATAGCCCCGAAAGTTGGCGTTACCGCAGAGCAGTTCCGAAACCTTAATTCAGCCGATGCCCTACAGCTTTATATCTCGTCACTTGAAAGGGCTAACTTATCTCAGGCGCAGATGACGTTCTATATGGAGGCCTTAGCCAGTGACTCGACTGCGTTAATACCTCTGTTCAGGGAAAATGGGCAGCTCTTACGAGAGCAGGCCGACGAAGCTCAGCGTTATGGCAAGGTTCTATCTGATCTTTCAATGCAAGAGCTTGCTGAATTTCAAAAGTCTATAGACAACTTTCAGGCAAGAATGTCAGGACTTTCTAGCCAGCTATCCGTATCTTTCGCAACAATAGCCAATGACTTTATTAAAGCTTGGGGCTCAATGGACCAGGCAGCCAATGACGCAGCAGGTGGTGGAATCAAGGCTTTTGAAAGCTCTATTAAGATGATATCTAAGGTGCTCATTTTTGGCCGCGGCGTGCTTTCTGCTTTTTCCGAGCACGTGAAAGGCGTGGGCGAGTTGCTGGGATCATTTAGAGAAGCTCAAGAAGCGATGGACTTTTCTAAAATCGGCGATGGGATCTTAGATTTTAAAGACGCTAACATACAGGCGCAAATAGCTATTGAGAATGCGCACTTAGCTTGGGCCAGGTTTAACGGTGATCTAACCTCTGAAGAGGGCGGCGTTCCTGGAATGCCTGCCATGAATGATAAAAATGTTAAGGTTTCAACAGGGACTTTAAAATATTATGAGATGCTAGAGAAGGAAAAAAGGCGGCATGAAAAGCGTATGGCCGATATAGAGGCTAGAGCGCAGCGCAACAAGTTAGCGAAACAGAAAAGCAATTTTGAAGGATTGTTGTCTAGTGCGGCGCAGCATAGCCGAGCTATGTTTAACATTCATAAGGTTTACAAGATAAGTGAAGCGTTAATAAATGCTCAATCCGCAATACTGGGCGCGTATGCTTTTGGCGCTAAAATAGGCGGGCCGC